>Ga0129333_10000824_pt1 | contig 27256 bp, 36 predicted proteins | sample CPB6_08_DNA_FD_94474 | JGI IMG/M metagenome (GOLD analysis project Ga0129333, IMG submission 94474) | Freshwater to marine salinity gradient microbial communities from Chesapeake Bay, USA - CPBay_Sum_0.6_0.8_DNA | ecosystem: Environmental > Aquatic > Marine > Coastal | place: USA: Chesapeake... | reverse complement strand
ATGGGCCATACATGGGGTTGGAGTCTGATGGCCGCAATCATTTTACTCATAGCCATGACAGTGCGCAGCTTTTTAAATATGGTGAAAATAACCCGTATATCAACGCCTTCTTTGAATGGTGGGAATCAGATCTCCACAAAACACTAAACGAATTACGTATTACCGGAGGCGAACCTCTCATGTCAGGTTATACCTGGCAGTTGCTTGATTGGTTTAAAAACAATAAAGGCCGAAGTCAAACAAGATTAGCAATTAACAGTAACCTAGGAACTCAAGTTGATCTTGATCGTTTATTTGCAAGTGTGGATGCACCCATTGACCTATACACTAGTAATGAAAGTGTCGGCAGTCATGCAGAGTATATTAGAGACGGATTGGTTTGGGACGATTGGGCTAATAATATAGAACTAATCTGTGACAACTATGCAGAAGTGAAATTATATAGGCTGCATGTAATGTGTACTATTAATGCACTTTGTTTAGAAAGTTTAACTGAGTTTTTAGATTGTATGATACAATGGAAAATGTGTTATGGACGAGACTTTCCCAATTTTACCTTAAATATATTAAGATTTCCTAGTTTTCAAAGTCCATTGGTATTGTCTGATGAAATAAGAACTCGGCACAAAAATAATCTTGAACAATGGTTATCTAGTAATAACAATAACGAATGGTTACATCAGCACGAAAAAAATCATATTCAACGGTTAATTGATTATTTAGATGTAGTCAAAACTCCGCACAGTGGAGCGGCTGAACAATCAATGTTGCAGCAAGATTTTAAAAAGTTTTATACACAATACGATTTACGTAGGAAAAAAGATTTTGTTCAAACTTTTCCACAACTGGCAGATTGGTACAATAATATATGACAATTAAAAAATTTTATAACAAAGGTTTTGTTTACAATGAAAGAGCGCCTTATTTCATTAACAAAGATCTTTTGACTGATGATCAATGGTACAAATTGGTAGAAAGCAAATCTTTTTGTATGCTTCCATGGGTTCATATGCATGCATTTCCTGATGGTCGTGCTTATCCTTGTTGTTTGAGCGAATACTGGCACCCAGTGGGCGACTTGCGTAAACATACCATGGAAGAGGTATGGAACCAAGAAGCCTACCGTACAATGCGTACAAACATGCTGAATGATCAACCATGCAAGGAATGCATCAAATGTTACGAACGAGAGGAACATGGTGCATTTAGTATGCGCAATGATGCCAATCGTAATTACGGTCACCACATCAACGAAATCAATCAAACTGCCCAAGATGGAACTCATCCAGAATTTAAAATAAGATATTGGGATGTAAGATTTAGTAATCTATGTAATTTTAGTTGCCGCTCTTGTGGACCTATTTTTAGTAGCAATTGGTACAACGATCATATTAAACTTTATAATCGTAAACCTGATGTACTAGGAAGAGAAATGGCACGAGTAGAATATACTGCGGGCGATGAAGATAGCATGCTCGAGCAAATGTTACCTCACATTCCATATCTTGAACAAGTTTATTTTGCCGGAGGCGAACCTCTAATCATGAAGGAACATTACTTCATGTTAGAAAAGTTGATCGAGTTAGGTAAAACAGATGTTCGCATTCAGTATAATACCAATTTCAGCGAACTAAGATACAAGGATAAACATGTATTTGACTACTGGAAGCATTTTAAAAATATAAGTGTAGGTGCTAGCTTAGATGCCAGTGGAGCAAGAGCAGAATTGATGCGCAAAGGAACGGATTGGCAACAAACTATAGAAAATCGACAAAGAATGATCGAGGAAGTTCCGCATGTGGATTTTTATGTAAGCTCTACGGTGAGTTCTATGAATGTATTGCATGTTATGGATTTTCATAGAGAATGGACCGAACTGGGACTGATAGAAGCAAAAGATTGGAATATTAATCATTGCCAAGGCCCCGAGTGGTATCGCCCAAATATTTTTCCTAAATGGTTTAAAGAAGAAATTATTAAACCTAAATATGAAGAACATTTGAAATGGCTAGAACCGCAAGATAAATTATGTCGAGCCACTTCCGGATACAAATCTTTATTAAGTTATGTAATGTCAGATCCAACTACTAGGAATGTACTAATTCCTGAATTTGAATACAATAAAATGAAAGGCAACGATTGGCCAAGTTGGGAAGAATTCAATGAAAACATCAAAACAGGTAACAAATTTGTAGATGAGGAAATTGAAAACTTTGTAGCTTCTATCAAACAAACCAATAGCTATAAAGAATTTAAACAACAAGTTCAAAAATTAGATCTTATAAGAGGAGAAGATTTCTGGAAAACTTTTCCAGAATTTGAAAAACTTGCTTAGTATAAATTTTCATTGATAACAAATCACTTAACAAATTTTTATGGAACTACCTAAAACAATATGTATGCTTCCCTGGATCAGTATAGAAACTAGTCCAATTGGAACAGCGCGACCTTGTTGTTTGGCAAGAAGCGAGATAGTTGATAGCGATGGTAAAAAGTTCGATCTCAACGTCGACAATCTAGAAACTATATACCAAAGCGAATACATGCAAAATCTTCGCCGACAGTTTAGATCTGGCGAAAAACCAGAAACATGCAAATTGTGTTGGGACGAAGAAGCAGCAGGTAGAACCAGTAAAAGAATTAACAGTAGAATAAGATTAAAAGAATTGTATGCACAAGTTGATTGGCAAAATGATACGCCTAATCAATTATGGTTTCTTGATTTAAAATTGGGTAATATTTGTAATTTAAAGTGTAGAATTTGTGGGTCTTGGTCTAGCAGCAAGTGGGCAGACGAAGAATTAAAATACATGCCTGCTCAATCTAACAAAACAAAACACATTGCTTACCAGTGGTTAAAACAAGGAGCATGGCCTAGAAATCAAGATACAAATTTTTGGGATAATTTAAAATCCTTGTTGCCAAACATAAAGTACTTTGAATTTACCGGCGGCGAACCTTGGCTTATACAAGAACATATTGATTTATTGACATATGCTGTAAAACAAGGATATTCTAAAAATATTGATATACACTACAATACCAATGCCACTCAGTGGCCTGAAGATCTAGTAGAAATATGGAAAGATTTTGGTCGTGTTGATGTAGCATTTAGTATTGATAATGTTGGCAATAGATTTGAATTCGAAAGATACGGTGCAAATTGGAATACTGCAAACGAAATTATTGATGCAGTTAACGATATGAAATCTTCTTATCCGAATATTACCACTCAACTTTGTTTTACAATTAATGTACAAAATGTTTATTACATTGATGAATTGCTTGCATGGGCCGGTACTAAAAACTTCGGAAGCATTCATTGGAACATGATGCATAGCCCAAATCATATGAGTATTCAGTATATGACTGAACAAGCAAGAGAACTGGTTTTATCTAAATTAAAAACTCACAGTTGGGCTGTACTATTTCGCAAAGAGATAGATGCCGTAATAAAATTCATTGAAAACGGCCCAGGTAGTGACGGTAAAGACTTTTTTACAAGAATGAAGCAAACTGATCTATATAGAAATCAAAATTTTGCTGATACACATCCGGAAATAGCAGATGCCATGGGGTACAAATAGTATGCCAACTATTAATGTAAAATTTAAAAACTATAATCAGTTGGTATTAGACATTGATAACACTGCTCTAGGAAAAAAGTATGTTGCGTTGGTCAAGAATAATTATAGAAAATCGTTTCCATTATTCAGAGATAGACCCAAGTATACAGTTGAGTACATGCTACAGCTGGCAAGGGAAGCAAAAGAAAAACTAGGGTGGGAATGGTGTTTTGATAACTATGACATATCAATTACTGCATTATTACACAAAGATATTGAGAGACTGATAGGATCTGCTGGTTTTGATGCAATACCCGAAGAACTAGACAATCTGATACACGAATTGCACTATTGCTTACACATCATTCAAGACGGAAAAACATCAAAAAAAAGAACCGGGTGGCTTCAAATTGAATGGTACAATGATATTGGATTTCCTCTTGACAACACCAATATATTTAGAAATCGACTAGTATTTGGTGATGTGCGTTTACAAAACCCATATGTTGGACATGGCCCTTTGCAAGTGTATTTAGAGAATGATTTTACAAACATATCACAGACATGTAAATTCCACAATTTCGTTAAACCTGGTATTAATATCACAGTTCAGGATTTTCCTGTGATAGACCCAATGGATGTGTTGACAGCATTTAAAACACAAAGTCCTGAATTTGTAGCGCAGCACACTGAAGAAAAAATATTGGCCTATACAGGGTACCCAGTTGTAGGAAAAGTGCAAAATTTAGATGATTTGGCAATGATAGTGACTGCTCCTGTTTTAGAATTAGAATCAATTACTTTTGATGAATAAACTAGAAAAATCTAAAACTCTTTGCATGGCACCATGGACTCATACGTATCTAAGTCCACAAACTGAAAGACGAATGTGTTGTGCCAGCCGAGAACCCGCACAAAATTTTGAACAGTATATTGATACCACGGCCGGCACAGGAAAATACATACCAATCACATTAGAAGAACATTGGAACGGTGAGCATATGCGTTCAGTAAGAAAACGCATGTTAGCTGGCGAAACATTACCCGAGTGTGAAGTTTGTAACAATAAATTATTAAACACAGATGTTTACCGTAGTTATTTTAATAATTTATTCGGACATAAGTATTTGCAAGTGCTAGAAAGTACAGACGAAACAGGTTATACAACCATGCAGCCTGTTAGTTGGGATTATAGGTTTAGTAATCTTTGTAATTTCAAATGCCGTATGTGCGGTGACATGTTGTCTAGTAGTTGGGAAAGTGAACAAAGACAACACGATATGATCAATTGGTTGGATCCAAAAAACAATTGGATGAAACCTGAGATCAAACACGAAATTGAACAGTTCCAGAATACTCATGTTGAAGAAGAGTTTGCAGCAGCAGTAGAGAACCACCGTGTAGAAGAAGTATATTGGGTAGGTGGCGAACCGTTAATGTACGAGCAACATTGGCGGTATATGCAACGAATAATAGAACTGGGAGACGGAAAGAATGTTTACGCTAGATACAATACTAATCTTAGCCGCATTAATTATAGAGGTTGCAATCTTTATAAAGATGTACTCGCTCATTTGCGTGATTGGCAAATTTGCGCCAGCATCGACGGCACAGGAGCGATTGGAGAGTATATTCGAACAGGCCTTGATTATGAAAGCTGGCTTGAAAACTTTAAGGAAGGAGTTAGAGTCTCTACACACTCAAGACAAATGAGACTAGACTTTACGCTTACCCTTCCGGGTATGTTTGAAGTCACAAATATACAGCAGTTGGGCGACGAGTTAGGTGTTGACATCCTAGCCAAAGTTATGTTTAGTTTTGGTCCAGACATAATTATGTCACCATTGGCCTTACCTAGGTCCGTTTTAGATCCTTGGGTAGATGAAATCTTAAATGCCGGAGTTGCTGGATCGTTAAAGGATATACTAGTTCAGTTAAAGACACGCCCTACATTTTTTGAACAATACGGAACAGATGCTTATCTCAAAGGAGTTGCTCAAGGCAAGGCTCGTGTGTTAAAATTAGAATCTATTCGTACACAGTCAACAACTATGGACGAAATATTATCAAAGAGAGCAGATGTATATGAGTGGTGGAACTCCATTGGTTAAAGTTGTATTACGTAATCCCCTGAACTTCAAAGATGAGATTGATTATGATATCATGCCATATGAAAATACGTTGGCCAATGATTGGATCAATGCATTACAAGAACTGTTGAAATCTAACAATGTTCTAGAAAAAAATTTTTGTTTTATAGGATTTCCTAAGACACAAAGAAATTTAGAATATCTCTGTACAGAAGTCAACAAAGCAATTTTTCAAATCAATATGTTTAATGCCAGTCTCGAGTGGCAAAAAAATGGTTTAGAATCATATATCATTGAAGATTACTTTACTCCTGATGTTGTAAGATTTGGAGAAGAATACGATATAGGTGACAAAGGATATAAAAAGAATCTGCAGACTGAAGAATACTATTGTCAACATCTTGGGCTTCAAACAAAAAAAAGTGCAATGAATGCATTGCATAATCATTTTGAAAAATTACAAGGCACAGTTTGGAATTTGAGTGATTATTATCGTATCGCAGATTATGAAACAAAATACGCTATTAGGCAGTTAAACAATCTATGCCATGAAATAGAAAATTTAATTTTAAGCCAACAAAAATTAAAATATGTTCCAGACTGGATAAGACCCAGTCAAATTACCACGTGGCTACATGCCCCAAGATACAATTTGACCGATGAACATCGACAAGGTTTTGTGCAAAATAAATTTGACAGAAAACTTGGAGGAGTTTATATGCACTGGACTCAAATTGGCAAAACTTTTTTTGAAGTATTTAGAGATGAAAATGCTCCCAAACTAGATGATACCGTTTGCGAAGCTATTACGCAATTACAATACTATAGCGGAGAATTTGATGTTGAGTGGGGCAAAGATACTATTTACAACAACCCCGAGACTCCATGGTTTACTAATCACATAGATGAGTTTAGAGATTGGATGATAACAAATGGAAAAGATCCAGACGACCCTGACTTGAGTAATGGTTATTTGCCAATTGGAGAAATTCAATTGAAATCCTCTTTTGGCACAGATGATAAATTTAAAATATGGGATATACTGAGTGATCATTTAGACATATATTCTATAGAGATCAACGGAGTTAAAAAAGTATATGACTATTGCTGGAGTGATAAAGATTACAAACAAATGCAGATTGATATGATGAGGCCAGGATATGATTTTAGTAGCCGGCGGTGATAGTTTTGTTCACGGTAATGAATTATCTGACTGGGACATAAACAGTCCAAAGGATAGTTTGTTGACATTTACTTCTTTGTTAAGTAATTGGAACAATTTGAATTATGTATGCTGTGCGAGACCGGGAAATTCCAATGATGCTATATTGAGAATGACCGTTAATAAATGCAATCAAGTTCGGAAAGAGAATAAAACTCCTATTGTTGTTGTGGCATGGACATTTGTTCCAAGATTTGAGTTTCCATTTGACTACAATACGGATAGTCCAGATAGTCCTTTTGCTACTATCAGCATACACGAAGGAACCAATAGAAAGCCAGTAAAAGAGTTTGCAAAGCAATTTTTTACCAATATTAGAATAGATTGGTTTCAACATTTCAATACCATTAAAAGTATTGTAATGTTACAAACGTATCTCAAGTTTAATAATATTCCTTATTTGTTTACTGCAACTGACAATATTGTATTTTCTTACAAAAATGATCCGCAGTTGATCGAATACTGGCAAATGGTTGATTATGATAATTGGTTTATGTTCCCTTCTGCTACAGAACCATATAATACTACTACTCCTAGAGGTTTCTATCAATGGGCAGTAGAAAATAAATATCCTATAGGGCCTTATCAACATCCGCTAGAGCAGGCACATTATGATGCTGCGGAATTAATGAAAGAGAAATTTAATGCATTGGTTAAGAAATCTTTGGAACAGAATTAAATTAGAAATAAAATATCGCCGTAAATTACGCGAATTGCGTAAGCGAGATCCTTTTATATATAAGTAAAATGGAAATATTAGTCAACGGATGTAGTTTTACTAGCGGGGAAGAGAGTCCCATAGCTTGGCCCAGTCTGATTCCTGATACAATCAATATTGCCACTCCCGGAGCCAGTAACGATTATATATTACATAGTACAGTCAAGTATATTGAAGAAGTGAAAAAACCTTCTCATGCTATAATAGCATGGACAAGCCCTAACAGAATAGAGTTATGTGGTAAACATTTGACTCCGACTAGCAATAGAAAATATGGCAAAATAGTTGACGAGGTCTTTAAAGATTGGGATATTTTTTGGGCCAGAGATAGATTTTATACCACAGTCAAATTGATGCATCATTATCTAAAGTCAAAAAGAATTAATCATTTATTTGTCAGTGCTTTTGATATACAACCATGGGCAATGGGTAAACCTCCAGCACCGTGGCTAGGATGGCCTAGATCTGGTTTTGTGGAATGGATGTGGGATTGTCCAAAAGGTTCAGGCGGGCATCCTTTAGAATTAGGTCATCAACGAATAGCAGAAAAAATCAATGAACATATTAGGACTCTCGACTGGATTTCATGATGCTGCAATAAGCGTAATAAATCGTCAAGGCGACATATTATTTGCAGGGCACAGTGAACGTTATAGCAAATTAAAAAATGACGAACATATTAGCCCTGATCTTCTTAAAGATATAGAACAATACAATATTGGTGCAATAGCCTATTACGAAAAATCTTGGAAAAAACAATTACGCAGAATGTATTCCGGCGAAGGAATACAATGGAAGCGATTGACTGCTACACAATGTGTCACACAAGAATTAGGCAAAAAATATAATTGTCTCATTCATTCTTTTGATCATCATTTAAGTCATGCCGCCGGCGGCTTTCAAACTAGCCCATACGATCGGGCAACAGTAGTAGTCATCGACGCAATTGGCGAGTGGGATACCGTAAGTATTTGGGGTGCCGAATATGACGATCAGGGTCTTGCAAGATATCGTAAATTGTGGTCGCAAAAATATCCTCATAGTATAGGTTTGTTTTACAGTGCAATGACTCAAAAGATTGGGCTTAAACCCAACGAAGATGAATACATCCTAATGGGAATGTCTGCGTATGGATCTTCTTTAAAAGATGACTTAGGATATTATTTAAAAAATAGAGCAATTAATAATGAGTGGGAAATCTCTTTTAAAGAAAATTGGCATACTGGTTTTCATGATCAAATACTAGACGATATGAAAGATGTTCATATTGCTGCTGCTACACAAGAAGTATTAGAAAACCTAGTTTATAATGTCATGCGTAGAGCAAGAGATTTTAAGTGGAGTACAAATCTTGTTTACATGGGCGGAGTGGCACTTAATTGTTTGGCCAATAGAAACCTAGGAGAATACTTTGAAAATATTTGGATTATGCCTAATCCTGGTGATGCTGGTAGCAGCCTTGGTGCTGCCGCACTTGAATATGGGCGTCGTCTTAATTGGGTCAATGCTTATCTTGGCCACGATATTCCAGGACCGTATCCGGTTACATCTATACTTGATAGTTTATTGGTTGACGGTATTTGTGGTGTTGCTAATGGTCGTGCTGAATTTGGTCCTCGTGCTTTAGGCAACAGAAGTTTGCTAGCAGATCCAAGAGGACCTGATATAAAGGATAGAGTAAATGAAATCAAACGCAGACAAAAGTTTAGACCTTTCGCCCCTGTCATCCTTGAAGAGATGGCTGATCAGTATTTTGATTTCAGCCCTGGGTGGAATACTAGCCGTTATATGCAGTCAGTCGCTAGGTGTAGGTATCCTGACCGTTACCCTGCTATATGCCATTATGATGGTACCAGCCGAGTTCAAACGGTTCCACGAGATGGATCGGGCATCCGAGAACTATTGGAGAAATGGTTCTTGATAACAGATTGTCCTATGTTGCTGAATACCAGTTTAAACATTAAGGGTGAACCCATGGTCAATGATCGTAGTGATGCAGATAGATTTGAACAACAATACGGTGTAAAGGTTTTTTCATGACCGAGCGTATATTAATAATGGGATTGCCCGGTGCCGGGAAAACAACACTGGCTTTGAATCTAATGCACTATCTGCAACCGGATGTCATCTGGCTCAATGCAGACCAAGTGAGAAAAAAGTACAATGACTGGGATTTTGATCATGAAGGCCGAGTACGTCAAAGCTCAAGAATGAGACAACTGGCCGACCGTGCAGGTACCAAATATGTAATAGCAGACTTTGTTTGTCCTTTACCAGAAATGCGTGGGATCTACGATCCGCATTTTACTGTTTGGGTAGATACCTTAACTGAAGGCAGATTTGAAGATACCAATCGAGCATTTGTTGCGCCTGATTATTACAACATCAGAGTTACCGAGCAAGATGCAGGACGATGGGCAAAGACAATATATGAACAAATATCACATAAGATTTAATCATCAACATAACGGTAGTGGAAAAGTCTGGCGTGTGTTTGAAAACGGTAATGAGCACCTATTAGAACATTTAGATGTTCGTGTGCCCTTACGAGATGATGTGACTATAGAAAACGGTGTTGAAAAATGGAATGTTTACTGTGAAGGTTATCTGACCATTACAAACAAAACAGCTATAATACGAGATAGATCAATGAAAGAAAAATTTAAACAAACCTACATGAAGACCGCGCAAACTTTTGCAGAATTAAGTCATGCTCAGCGATTAAAAGTTGGTTGTATAATTGTCAAAGATGATAGAATTATTTCAATTGGTTACAACGGAATGCCAGCCGGCTGGAGTAATATTTGCGAAGATACATCCGAGGATGGTAGTTTAAAAACTAAACCAGAGGTATTACATGCTGAATCAAATGCTATAGCAAAGTTGGCTAAATCAAACGAAAGTGGACATGGCGCTAGTTTATTTGTCACTCATAGTCCTTGTTTAGAGTGTGCCAAATTAATTTATCAATCTGGAATCACCGAGGTGTATTACCACGATGAGTATCGCGAGACTACTGGTATTGAATTCCTTAGAAAATCTAAAATATTAATTCAAAAATTGTCTCGCGACACAAGTGATTAGGATAGTTTTGTTTGTTCTATTGTATTGCGTAAATTTTCAGTCAACTCGTTCCATGCAGTATCTAGAAATGATTTACTATAAAATAAGTTAAAGTTGTAATCTAGTACAGATTGCATCTCGCAAAGCATTTTTTCTAATGTTTCTGTATCACGAGAACATATTTCTTCTACTATGCGTGTGACAGCCATAAGACGCTGTATTGGATCTTGAATATCATCATAACTTTCGTCCCACCACTTGTCAAATGTCTTGAAGCCATAACTTTTAAGATATTTCAAGTTATTGCAACAACCCAATAATATAAAAGGGTGTTTTGTAACAATTGGTTTAAAAATTTTCTCAGTGAGATGTTTTTTATCTTCCCAAAAGCAAGTCTCTGTAACAATATTTACAAATGTTTCCATTAACTGTGGTAAACAGTCTATAGTCTGACTGCCATTTAAAATAAAAGGTTCGTCCACGTGGTCAATACGTAGATTGTATTCGATTGAATTCAGAGTTTTTATAGTATCATAAATTAAATCAGAATCAACTCCATGTTTGGTAATCAAATCCAATGACGATTCCGAATATGATCCATGCTCGGGGCAAATATGGCTAAAACTAACATGTCCATGATTTAGTAAATTTCTTTTGATTAGTTGAGCTACAAAAATACCTCTGTAAGCTCTACTGTTTCCTGTAATTCGATTGAAGGTAATAAATTTTTTGTTTATCTTACGTTCTTGAGGCGGAATTATGCCCGAATGATAATAATAACTTCTATACCAATCTGCTGCTGCAAAAATATGGAAAAAGTAATTACAATCAAATAATCTGTATGATTGTAATTTTAATTTTTCTATTATAGAGGTTTTTATTTGACTATCTGGTTCTGTGTTAAGTATAATAATATTTCTATACTTGCTCCAATGATCAATCAATTGATTTATTAAGTTTTCAAAGTCTGGTGTTATTGGTTCTTGGTCAAAGCAAAAAAGCACAGGACTGGTGCAATTTCCATTGCTATGCATCATTTCTATATTGTCATATTTTATTGATCCATATGGATAGAAATAAAGTAAAACTGGATATTCTATAATTGTTTTGAGATAGGCAAAAATATTTTCGTAGTGGCTATGAATATTATACATGTTTGATATATTTTATTTTGGAAAAAAACCTAATTTGTTTGCACATGAAAAATTTGCAAACAGTTTAGAAGAAGCAGGGTATTTAAGTAGAACCAAGTTCTACTGGTTTATTTATAGTGACAACGATTACACCAATTTTGATTTTGAATTTAGACCGCCGCCTTGGGAGCAAGATCATATACACGTTTTTCCAAGTCAATGGCAACCATGCGGCGATGTATTTTTGGCCAACAAATATACACTTGATCAAAAAATTTATAATTTCAGAAACGAGCAAAAAGTAGTAAGATTACCAAGTAAAGAAAATTGGCAAATACCAGATAACATTGACAGTGCTTTATTTGATTTTTCCTGGCATCCTAATTCAATTGACCCGCCCTATAATTACGAGTTTCCGACCAAGTTTTATCCCGAGGGCGGACCTAAATTTTGTATTAACAATGCTGTTCAAACAAAATATGTAAATGAAATTGTTGCAGAGTATAAAGAACATAAAGCAGATTTTAAATGCCTTGTAAATATCGAAAGTTTTGATTTTGATTGGCATCCTCACCCCAAAGATCCTCCTTACATTTATGTATTTGGTAATCAATGGTACAGTCCCGAGCAAATGCCCACAGTGGAATATCATGTACCCGGAGCAACAGAACGTAAGTATCTATATGAGCCGCAGGCAACACTACCTGCAACACAAGACAACTGGGTAGTCAATAGTGATGTACCAGTGGAGTTTGATTTCTCGTGGTGCCCCGATCCGCACGATCCTCCTTATATCTATGTGTTTGGTAATCAACACTGGGATGGTGAACGCAGTAGTACCGTTGAGTATCATGTACCTGGAGCAACAGAAAGAAAATTTGTTGGAGATATACGTGCAAAACTATCTACATTAGACATTTTTTATGTAGATTATCATAATCCAAACAGTATGTCTAGGTATGAAACACTTAAAGAAAAGTATCCACACATACAGCGAATTCGTCATGCAAATAGCATAATGGATACTATTACAAGATGCTGCGCAAGATCTAATACTGCAAGATTTTGGGTCGTAAGTAGCAAAAATAATTATAACCAATTTGACTTTGATTGGCAACCGGACCCGTGGCAACATGGCATGACACACATATTCCCTAGTCAATGGAATAAATGGAGTGACACTTTCCTTATTAACCGATGGGAGTTTGAAAGGAATAATAAATGGGCCAAGAGCATAAAAGAATTTCCTAGTTTAAATTTTGTCAGTAATCAACAGGTTCATGCCGACAGTGACGGTAATAACATATACTACGTGGACCATGGTAATGAAAATCATCATCTTGCTGCTCTACAAAAAGAATATCCTAAAATTAAAATAACTAGATTTGTAGACAACTATCTTGATACATTTAAAAGAATAATGTCTACAGCCGACACAGAATATGTATGGATCATAAACAGCGTCTGTGATTATAGACAATTTGATTTTACTTGGCATCCAGAAGCTTGGCAATCAGAAATGATTCATGTGTTTCCCAGCGGCACACAAAAACGAGGTGACACATTTTACATACATGTAGGTTCATTCAAAAAACAAATGTATGAACTAGAAATACTCGATTGGTTTAATGTTATAAATTACTGTCAAGATCAAGTGGTACCAAGATACGAAGTACCAGAAATCTTGTATGATGATGATACTATTGTAGATACAATCAAGGCAACTACCTTTGACTTTCCGTATGCTATTTTTGTTAATAAACAAGACGAGACTCCATGTTATCCGCCTAGTCCTTGTTTATGGAGTGCCAAAGATAGAATAGCAGAACCGTTGTCTACTACCCATGGTACCGCATTGATACCCAGAGATGTAAAGACTTACCTCAAAACACAGGTGTATGATTATCCATACATCAATAAAGAAACAGTAGTCTTACATAAATCACAACCGCTAGACATCGTATTCATTAGTAACGGAGAACCTGATGAAGAACTAATGTTCCATCATACTGAATATATGACCAATGCGCCAGTTAAATGGGTTAGAGGTATAAACGGTCGTGTGGCTGCTTATCAGGCCGCGGCTCGTGCTAGCGATACCGCATGGTTCTTTGCTGTGTTTGCAAAGTTACAAGTGGTCGGCAATACATTTCCATGGGAAACTTGGCAACCTGATTACTGGCAAGAGCCCAAGCATTATATCTTCAATGCTCGTAATCCAGTCAATGGTCTCGAGTACGGACATCAAGGCATGATTGCTTACAATAAAAAGTTGGTATTGGCAAACAACGATCCTGGTATTGATTTCACATTGAGTCAGCCTCATGAGAGTGTGCCATTACTGAGTGGGGTAGCACAGTTTAATCAAGATCCGTGGACTACCTGGCGTACAGCATTTAGAGAAGTTGTCAAGTTAAAACATTTTATGGCTACACAACCTACACTAGAAACTGAACACAGGCTGGACACATGGTTGACTGTGGCATCAGGCGATTATAGTGATTGGTGTTTGCGTGGAGCTCAGGATGCTGTCAGTTACTACAAAGAAGTTGACGGTGATTACAACAAACTAATGTTGAGTTTTGAATGGGTTTGGCTTCGAGATAGATTCAATAAGTCAGATAGCTTTTGACCAGCGCCGCTATTTTTTCAACTTCTGTATCCTGTAGTTCAGGATATATAGGCAAACTAACACATTCTCTCGTAAATGCTGATGTTTCTGTATACAGATCTTTACTGTAATCCATGTAGTTAAATCCTACACCCAAATCATAAAGTGCATGTTCGTAATGTATTTTAGTTTCGATACCGGCCAAACTCAGATGATGCATTAAACTATTTCTGTTATTGGTTCTCAGTACAAATTTGTGCCATGCATGTGTAACATCTTTGTTTGGCACTAAAATATCGCAGTATTGGTACAATTGATCAATATAGTAATCGGCTATCTCCGCTCGACGCTGCTGCCAGCTGTCAAAGTGCTTTAGTTTTATCAACATTTGAGCACAGTCACTTTCGTTCATTTTACTATTAGTTCCCGGAACATCGTGTGACATTTTTCCATTATCTCTAAGAGCCAAACATCTACTGTAAATTTCAAAATCATCTGTAAGTATCATGCCCCCGGATCCATAGTTGTTTAAATTTTTTGTAGGATCAAAACTTAGTATACTGACATCGCCCATTTTACCACTGGGTATATTTTTATAACTTGCACCAAAGCTTTGCGCAGCATCTTCAATGGTAATTAAATTGTCATTGAAGAACTCTGTTTGCATACGAAATTTATCATAATCTATACAATTACCAAACAAATTTACATACATAACTGCACCAACACTTAGATCTAATTTGTTTTCGTAAGTGTCTAGGTCTAGTAAACCTTTGTGATCAATATCACAAAAAACAGGAGTATAGCCATTCATTAACACACTATTGATAGTGGCTACAAAACTAACAGTGGGGATTAAAACAGAATATGGTGAGTTTGATACTGCTGCTTGCTGAGAAAATATCAATGCTTGTGTACCTGAGTTTACTGCTAAAGCATAACTGCGATGACAACGACGAGCAATGTTTCTTTCAAATTCCTTGGTATATTCACCATCTAACACACGACCAGTGGAATATACTCTGTCTATGGTGTCTAAGATTTCTTCGCGAAGATTACGATATTGCCTATCGACACCAAAGAAAGGTATTACTTGCATAACTTTTGTTGCCAGTAAGTAGAAGATTTGAACCAGTTATAATATTTAAAAAATCCTTCTTCTACGTTTACTGTTGGGGCATAGTTAAAGTCTTTGATTGCACGATCAATGTTCAATCTACCACGCTTGGGAAAAGCCAAATCTCTATCTTCTATCTGTAAACTGCCTTGTCCGGCTATATTGATAGCCAGTTCGGCTGCGTCTTTTAATGTGTATTGTTGTTCTGAACTGCGTGTGATATTGTAAATTTTGTTTGCACTGTTCTTGCTCAAAGTGGCCTGCACAATACCCATGGCAGCATCTTGTACATAGGTAAAGTCAAGTACTTCGTTGGCACCTTTGACTTTTAAAACGTCACCTCGCATGGCACCTAGCATAAATTTTGATACCACACGATCTTCCACATCCAATTCGCCATATACAGCACTGGGTCGAATGATCACATATTCAAATCCGTATTGTCGAGCATAATCTTCTACAAGTTTTTCGCCCATGTATTTCATGATCCCGTATTGGCCAATTGGCTGACACACAGTATCTTCGGTAACATCTGATTCAAAGTCTCCGTACACCATACTAGAACTTATATAAACGAATCTTTTGATTTTGTTAAATCGAGCTGCTTCTAATAGATTGATTAATCCAGTACTCATGACTTCACTGGCAACCACCGGATTCTGAGCAACTATTTTTTGTCTTGGAAAACTGGCCAAGTGAACCACGGTGTCGCAATTAAAAATACCTATTCTACTTCTGATGTCGTCTGTATTTCTAATATCTGCCACAAGAGGAATAGCACGTATTCTTTTAAATCTTTCTTTTAAAAGATAATCCAATTCTTCCTGTGGAACGAATCCATATGTGGTTCGATTGTCAATTCCAAAACACTCAATAGCACGTTGTTCAAAAAAACGTACAACGTTATGTCCAATAAAGCCACCGGCACCTGTTATAAATATTTTCATTTATATTTTAGTCTAAAGTAAGTCGCTGCTTCGGGACTAAGATTCCCTGTTATTACTACTCGATATCCCAGTGTGTTAGGATCTGGCACGACATGGAACACAGGTTGTTCTGTAACATTGGCCATTACCCATTTTCCATGTTCAGTTTGTTGCCATTCGCCTATAGGAAATCCTGCATAAAGATAAGGATCCTCAACATCCGGCATACTAAATTCATGCAGTATCATACTGCCATTTTAGCCTTTATAGTGTCATGACTTTGATAGTCATGTAATACAATGTCACCCATTGTAAACTCTGTGATTTCTTGTATTCCTGGACTTAATAATAGTCGTGGAGCAGGTAATGGTTCACGCTTTAGCTGTTCTTTTACCTGTTCTACATGATCCAGATATATGTGTGCATCGCCGAGTACGTGAACAAACTCGCCTACCTGAAGACCGCACACATGAGCAATCATGTGTGTCAGTAAACTATAGCTCGCTATGTTAAAGGGAACACCCAAGAACATATCACAAGAACGCTGATACATCTGGCACGACAACTTTCCGTCTGACACATAAAACTGTGCAAAGCAATGACAAGGAGGCAAAGCCATGGCTTCTAATTCGCCGGGATTCCATGCGGTTAATATGTGTCTACGGCCGTACGGATCTGATCGAATACCTTCAATTAATGCTGTCAATTGATCAATTTCTCGTACTTCAACATTGTTACCCACACGACGATACGTAACGCCAAAACTATCTCGGAATGTTCCTTCTTTTTCTCTAGGTTTAATAGTACGCCAATGTCGCCATTGTACTCCATACACACGACCTAAGTCGCCTTCGAATTTGGCCTTGGGTTTCCAGTAGGGTGCAAGTGCATTAGGAGTCCATATAGTAACAGTACCATCTCGGCTACCATGAGTAATCTCTGCTAGCCTACGTTCGTCACCTGATCCTTCGATCATCCAGAGTAGTTCGCCTACAACACTTCGCCAAGCAAGTTTTTTAGTAGTTACAGCAGGAAAACCTTTGCTTAAATCATACCGTTGTTGCATACCAAATTTGCTTATGGTACCTACGCCAGTACGATCGTCTCTACGTGTGCCTGTTTCTAAAACATCACGTAATGCATCTAAATATTGTTGTTCCATTTATAAAGGTCTAAAGATATCTACGTTTTTATAGATACTAAAGTTTAACATTTTATCTGTGCTAGGTCTACTGCTTGTGATGCGCATTCCAACCATAAATGAACGAAGATCAATTCTAACATCACTAAACGCTGCACCTTTTCGGTGAGTCACATAGGCATAGTCGATTAAATCTTTACATTCCATAATAATATCAGGCCCACCAATTATAAAGATATTTTTGTTTGGAAACAGTGTTTGAAGTTCACGTATCTGTTTTTTGTAATCGCCCGATAATCTACGCACATTGGGATAACCTTCAATTGGTTTACTGCTGATTACACAGTTTATCCTATCTGGTAAGGGCTTTCGCATTTTAGGATCGTCCCATGTACGCCTGCCCATTACAACAACTTGATTAACTGTATGTTCACGAAACCAGGCCATATCTTCGGGATCGATTGGCCATGGTAATGTGCCACGATTACCAAATGTGCCTGCTTGGTCGGTGGCAAATATTGTACAAATCATAAGTTTTTTAAAATTTCATCTGTGGCCGGTTGCACAATTTTTTGAACAGCCGTGACACTGATATAGAAATCTATATCAGTGATGATATTGTCGAGGGCTTTTAATTTTTGTTTGATTGTGATTTCAAGTTCGTCTGGATCATTGCCTTCGTCAATTAGTTCCTTGATATTAATGTTAACAGTACTGCCATCTTTGAGATTCACTGACAGACTGTTTAACATTTGAATTGGAACTTCTTTTTTTTCTACACTTTTTAAAATAGACTCCCATTGGGATTTGGTATTTAAATTAAGCCGTTTGCTTTTTGGACGTGACTTTTTTGGTTTTTCCGGCATCGTTTACCTTTGGACTTAGTGTCTCTGCTTCTTGTTTCAATCTAGCTGCCTCGGCCAACAACTGCTGCGCAGTTGCTTCCATTTTTTGAGCTTGTTCCATTCTCTGTGTAGCTATGTCGCTGTCACTTAACATTCCGGATAACATTTCTGCTGCACTTGTATTGCCTTGTGCTTCTCTTGTTTTTCTTTCGCCTAATTCTTGAATTTCTGCTTTTCTTGGAGCAGTTTTTCCTGATATTCCGCGATTGGAATCAAGATCTTGTAAACGTTTTAATGCTTCTTCTCCCTTGGCCATTTCATCCAAGATATCATTGAGCTCATCTAATCTTACACTTGAAGTGGAAGTAGGATTCACCAAGACCTGATTGGTTGGCACTTTCTTCATCAGTCCATTTCGATGTAGGCTTTCTAGACAGTTGGTACCGTCTGCCATTATAGTTCTAAACAGAACATCGCTTATTTCCACAGCAGCCTGTCCTTGTGGGCTTTCCACTGCCTTCATAATTTCATCATGGACCATTCGTGGCAACAGATCACTGTAGACAATTAAGGCCATGTGTTCTAATTCTGGAATTTTTCTAAAAACGATAACGCATCGCTTGTCGTTATGTTTACCGACATGTTTTAACATTTTATTTCTCCTTGATTTTATTCAGACGGGTCAGCGGGCTGTTCGGCCGGTGCTTGTTTATTTATGGCACCACTTGCTTCTAAAAATTTGAAAAGTTTATCATAAACAGCGCCAACAGCACTTAGTTCGTCTGCCTTGATAGCACCGCGTTCACTGGTTATTCTGATTAGATTTAGAAGCAATACCAGGTCGGATAATGCTAGACTGGGTTGTTCGATTGGTTGCGGATTCTCATCCATTTTTTTCTCCATTAAAGTTACATATATTTAACGGAGATATGATCGCTTAAATTTTTTTAGTAATAGGATATTTGGATTTGATCCAAGCAGAGACTAAACATGCTGGCTTCGCCGGGTAGTTCAAAAGCTGCACAGGCAGTCATAGCAATAGATCCTGTGTCTGTTGGATGGTATAAATCTCCGATCCAAAAACGTCCTTGGAGATTTTCCCAAATCCAATCAGACACTTGCTTGTGACTGTTGCGCAGTTCGAAACGTACTTGCACAAAATGAGGAGGGCAATGAGACAATTCTCTTAGCCCGTGTACTGTCAATGGATTGGCTTCGCCGTCACGTAACATTCTTATTACTCGTGGTTTCGTCTGTGACTACAACTATCTTTTGTTGATCGGCACTCACACTGCTATCAGGACGTACAACACGATCTTTTAAAAATTCGTTTGACTGTTCAATCCAGGTGCTTAAAATTTCACGCTGTCCGGTGACTTCTACAATCTCGGCTGCACGAGTAATGTCTTCTAACGCATCTTCGGTTAGCAATAGTCGCTCTTGCAATTCATAGATTAATTTTTTTACTTTTTTACTGGCTTTAATTTCTCCAAAGTTCACTGGTTCCATAACTATCCTTTCAAATTTCTTTTTGCCAGTTAAAACCAATGTAATATTCCATTAGCTTCTCCATGGCATTTTTATATTCACGGTTGGCCACGAGATCCTCTTGCTTGTACTGTGGCAACTCTTTAGCTGACTCTAGGTTGAGGATATCCGAACAAAGATTTTTGTAATCTTGAATAAGAATACTTTTTATAATACCGTCTACTGCCTCACCATTAAGTTCTACTATCATTTGATGTCATCCTTTTTTAATATTTCAAATACTTGATTGTCATGTTTTTTAAAGTCAGACCAAACTTCTCGGACTCCCCACCATAAAAATTTTAGTATTGCGCCGGCGGCTATTGTTAAAGCCAAGATCAGTGCCACGTCTTTTGCAACCCCTTCTTTGGCAGCTATACCAAATACGAATGCACCCCATGCTATAAACATTACATATTCGGACCAAGATGTTTTTGCTACATACCATTTAACAAAACGCCAAGCTTTTGACATTATCGTCCTCCTCGTGCTGCTTCTTCGTAATGTGCCCAAATGCCCCACGGTGGCTCACAACCAGGATTGCCTTTAATGATCCATACTGTTTCACAGTAGTTCTCATCACCCCATGAATCAAATGGCATGCCGTCTGTGAACATGATAAACTTCTTGGGTTCGATGTTCTCTTGTTTCATGAACTGCCAATTTACTTCGAAATCTGTACCACCGCCACCCATGGGTTCGTAGTGCATGATATCTTCGATGGTATCACTTGTAAAAGTTTGTACATTGTACACTTCAGTATCAAAGCACCACAACGTGATCTTGTATTCATCGAACGCCTCCATAATGCCTTTTATCTCGCCCAAAAATGCCTTGCTATCTTCTTCGCTGATGGATCCAGACTGGTCCATGGCAATACAGATATCAATCATTTCGCCGGGCTTGAGGCCTGGTAAAATTGCATCAATGTGCCAACCTCGACGATTAGGACGATTAAAAGTATAGTCGTTCTTGATTACACTTGTGATCTGCTGTTGTAACAGTTCCTTCCAACCAATTACGGGTGCGGTAATGTCTTTTAGTAGACGCTTGACACCTGCTGGCAAGTTGCCTGCTCCTGCAGCCTGGGCCGCTGCAATTACAGCACCTTTGATTTCATCACGGATTGCTTGTGCTTCTTCTTTGCTTAGTTTTGGTTTGCCGTTGCCATCTTTGTCATCACCTTCACCTTCTTCTTCGAGGTGATCATCCAATAGCATTTTTTCAAGTTGATCAAGATTAATTTTATCCGAATTTTCGTATAGGTGATCGTATACTTCTTCGTAGCTCCAACCTTTAAATTTTGAATCATACAAGATTGGCACCACGCTGATCTTCTCTCCGATCCGTTGTTCTACTAGGTCTTGGTTAACACAATAGTCGGCAGCAATGTTACTCAGTCGCGGCATACGGTCTCCGCGGCGACCCATGTGATCATAAACCGCATGTAGAATCTCGTGCCCGACTAAGAACTCGAGTTGTTTAAGCGGCATCTTGTTTACAAACTCACTATTGTAATAGAACTTGCGTCCGTCTGTAGCAGCAGTCGAACACCACTCGTCCGCATTAGTAAGTGTCATACGAGTGGCTAGCTGTCCGAAGAACGGAGCCTTTAGTAGCAAGCCAATACGAGCTGTAGTAAGTTTTTCGCGAGCCGCTGCATCCGTTTTTGGATCAGTTACGGTCACTGTTTTTGCTTTATCAATTACAGTAGAATCTGCCATGGTCACTCCTTATTGTGTAATACATTATAGCAAGTTCTGGATTTATAGTCAATTTCATTATAAAAGGAGGACTTACGGTACGGACCTACATCCGTCGTCCAGCCTCCTGCCTCACACGCGATAAAACTTATTTAGACGAACCAGCAGCCGCTAACACATACTTGCCGTAACGCTGATGGAACTCATCAAAGCTTGGCATCTTGCCAGGAACCATTGGCAGATTGTACGTGGTCAGTGCAACACGAGCACCCATAACCGTTACTTCGGTTGTAAAGTTGTCCATCATGAACCGCAAGAAGTTGTCGGCCATTTTGTGGAACTCGGCGATCTTGTCTTTGCCGTTTTTGGTGTAAAAGTCTTGCAACTCGTAGCACATACTAGTGGTCAGCGAATACATGGCCGACACTTCTTTGGTCTTGAGTTCTTTGACCTTGCCTGCGAGGATGTCTTCGGGCTTGGGAAGAGAACCGGCCACTTTGCGGTGAGCCATAAACTTATGTGCAATACCCTCGCCCACGCAGCCTGCAATAAGGTCCGTTAGTTCAGCCGCACTGCTGCTCTCGTCGTGGCAGAATTCACTAGCAAAGGTCCAAGTACGAGGTGTAGCAAAAGAACGACTATTACTACGTGGATCAAAGTCAAACATATCCGACTTGGCAAAGCTCAAGTAACCTACAACATCAGCATGGATCTTGTTCTTTACGGCCCAATTCTGCCAAGATTCGAAGTCAGGACGGACCTCCAAATGTACGAAACGATTGGCAAGCGGACTAGGCATACGATAAGTAACACCCTTGTCGCTATCACGGTTACCCGCTGCCACCATTACTACATTGTCTGGCAAATGATACTTGCCGATACGACGATTAAGAATCAGCTGATATGCTGCGGCTTGCACTGCGGGTGCAGCCGAATTCATCTCGTCCAATAGTAATACTACAATTGGAAACTGAGCCGCTAGTTCTTCGTCGGGCAATTCAATGGGCGGTGCCCAATCCATCTTGCTGTTATCTTTATTAAAGAACGGGATGCCACGAATATCAGTTGGCTCCATTTGACTTAGACGCAAGTCAATCATGTAGCCGCCGAGCTCGCTTGTAATGTCGGCTACGACTTCGGATTTTCCTACACCAGGCGGTCCCCAAAGGAACATGGGTCGCTTGTGTTTAAACGACCGAAGAATACGACTACGAGCCTCTTCGGGCGTAACCGTACGAGTTTCTGTAACAGCCATTAAGTTTCTCCTTCATAACGTGTGAAACATTATTATAATATAAAACAGAATAAGCGTCTGTGGCTTAAACACAACAGACGCTCTTATTATTATTATGCCTTGCCTGCTTCACGCTTTGCAGCCATCTTGGTATCGCACTTGGCGAAGAACGCCGCAACCTTGGCTGCATCACGCTTGTATTGTGCAAAACTAATAACCGGCATGCCGTTGGCCTTGCGCTCACCCATAGCCTCAGCATAGTTCTCACGGATCATCTCGTCGCCACCAGTGGTTTTGACTTTAGGCAGTTTGGCAGCAACAGCCTTGGCAGGCTTTACAGCCTTAGCAGCACGAGGTGCCTTAGTAGCAGTCATGCCTTGCCCATTGAGCCATTCTACTGCTTCTTCTTTACCCATCGCAAACGGCAGCTGAATCATGTTAACATCTGTGCAACCAAAACGCTCAAGTGCTTTAGCACGGTTAGCGTCGTTAGCAAATTTGTAAACAACAGCACCGTTCTCAGTGCAAGTACCCGCAAAAGTAAAAGTCTTAGACATAAGCTCTCCTATAAATTACAGTCGAAATTAACTACCCAACAGACATAGTATAGCAAAATGGATATTTTTGGTCTACCGTTTTTTCTGTTGCTTTTTTGCAACTTTTTGGGGTGTTGTTAAAGTTGCAACTTTTGTTGCATTTTTCAAAATATGAAACAGATCTGTTGCTTTTTTAAAACTAAAATTTGGATGACGATACATATAGTCTATTTTGCGTTCTAAAACTTGCAAAACTTCTAACAAGTCCATTTTTGTTGCAAAATCGCTATGCATTAGTATTTTGTTAATATCATGCTTGTCTAGCATGTATTCTACCCATTTGTCTGTTGCTTTAATTTTGTAGTAGGGTATTATTGCTTTTTTGCTATTGCCGGTTGCATATTTTGCAATATATGTACGAGCTTGCATATATCCTCCTTTTAAGAAGACTATACATTATATGCAAAACACGAATTATGTGCAACGGTTGTTAAAGTTGTAAGTTGTCGAGATATTGTTGTAAGTTGTCTGCATGCAACCGCAACATCACAGTTTCTTGTTCGCCTAACAAAGTTATCCTTGTGTGTTTATTGATGTAGTACGGACAAGTTAAAAGTCTGCTCATCTGCAGCAGAGTGCGATTTAGTAAAGGATTGGGCAGGTCAACTTCATATGTTGGGATTTGGGTGAATTTTATTATAAACTTTAATCCGGACTGGCTTAACCTCAAGCTAGTGGGATCGGTATGATTCCACCACCAAACTTTTACATACTGCGGATATTCTGAGGCATCATGTCCTGCTGCTTGTAGTATGCTCTCAGTATAGCTTCGTTGATTACGGGTAGATTTGGTCACCTTGTTTCATCAGGACCACGGTGAATTTGTCGGTTTTGAAAAGGGTGTTGAGTTTTTTGCAAAGATTAATAGCATGCCCACTGTTACTGAAGCTTACTTTTTTGTACTTTGGGCCCGGATAATGCACTAAAATATTGTGTGTTTTCAAGTTTATAGGCTTGTTATCGTAAAAAACTGCCCAAATACCTTCACTACTCAAAACTTGATCGCTTTTGTAGTTTGTTTTGTTAACGTATTCTAATATCACATTTGGTTTAGGTCGCGACATAATTGAAATCCTGTATTATGTATTTATATGAAAATCTGGGTAGTTAATTAGAAAGCACCACCATCCAAACTCACTGAGTTCGCAGACTTTTCTTTTTGATTTGGTACTGATACAATTTCTGCTATGTTGTTTAATAACGAAAAAATATCATTGTGTAAATTACGTGCCTCTTCGGCCGATAACACCAACTGTTTACTGTTGGTTTGATTCATCTGTTTGACTCTGTTGTTGAAGTTTCTTATTGCTAAACTAATTGCTTGCATTTTTAATCCTTAAAAAATCGTGTTCTGCATCAATTTGAGATTTGTACGGTCCATAAAATTTGTAACGATTTAAAGTTATATTCTTTGGACAAAAAGACAAAGTCCATATATCGTTCAGGCATATGTAGTAATATCCAGCACAATACAAACTTTTGCTTTTAGAATTTTTACTGTAGATTGGTAATTTTCTAATTACATCAAAAACCTCATTGTACGCTTTTCCTTTGATTGGAAATCCATACACATAGTTGTTGTCTTTGGGTGGTTTAGTAACCAAGCTAGAAAATTTTATGTTAAGTTGTTTTGTAAGTTGTTTGGTTGAATGAAAATATTCACGTTGGTTGTCGTACACATATACAAAACCGCCACCTTCTCTAGCTTGAATGGTAGCTATTTTTTGACCATGATCTTCTACCACCCAGAATTTGTTTTTAATTACTGGTTTAGCTATCGGTTGATTCATTGTCTTGCCAGTGTATGATGTGTTACAATTTTGCCTAGTTCTTGTCCAAGATCTTTATCATCTGAAATTACATACATTTCTTCTTCTTTGAAAGATCCTTGTGAAACTTTGACCACATATCCGCCATTGGCAGTATGAATGTCAAAAGATATTTTTTTGTTAGGCAATCTAGTTTCTCCACCAAAACTCAAATCTATTCCTGATAGATCGGTTACAGTGATAGGGCTGGGTCCAGTGGCAACATTGTAGTGACTCATAGTTTCATTTGCTCCAACATAATTGCATGCGCCACTTGTCGGGCAAAATCTTCGTCGTCATGAATCATATACAGTGTTCCTTCAGTGCGATCAGTTTTTTGATTGTAGGTACGGGATTCAAGAATATGACCACCCACTGCTTGGTACAAGCAAAAGTTCATACCGTTTTGTGCCGGCGCCGATCTATCTCTTTCTACTACCGTGGCTCGACTCATTTTAATTTCATCTTCTTGATTGATCCAATTGCGTATGATTCGTCGTAACCAATTCATTCGTGTTTCTCCTCTTCTTGACATAATACTTTCATGATTTCAAACTTGTCGTGTAAATCTTTCAAGCCAGGGTGTCGGTCCATGAGTTCTTGTAATTTTCTTTCTTGGTGCATTTTTTTATGCGCCCATTCTATTGCTTGTCGAGAGTCCCAACCTAAATCAATTGTGGCTTGAGTATTCATACCATGCCATGCAATGCCATCATACACTTCTAACTGTTGTATGTTGGGGTTGTATCTTACCATGCCCGCACTTACTGCACCAGGACTAATTGGTATGGGATTTTGACTGGTATTAACAGTAATGTGAGGCGACCCTGGGTTTATATGTTTTATCATATGTAATCTGCAGTCAAAAACGTCACTGTAAAGCCAATAATCAAATAAATCATTGCGTGTAGGAATTGATCCAGTCCAATCCACAACCAGAAGGCGTTTGAATCTACGCTCAAACGCACTGTGGCTCTGCGATGCATGTAGTCAAAAATATAATGCATAACACTATCAAACATGGCAATTATAAAGCAGGCTTGTATGTTCAAAAAATGCATGAGAATTACATAAGTTAGAGCGCCATGTAATCCTGCATGCTGAAGGCCGCCTAACCTACCAAGGTGACCTTTGTCTTTGATCATTTGATCACTTTGCCAGCAGAAGTCTGCTAGAAAGTGTTTAAAAAACAACAAGGCCAATATTAGCCATGTAATCATCCGGGATACTCCGCACCTAAGAATTCCGAGAAACTAGAACTTTGTTCGCTTAGTCTATTCAGCTCATACTTGCCACAAAACTTCAAGAATTGTGCACCTACCATTGGCCTACTTTGTTTTACTGCTCCTGCTGCTATAGTTTCTGCAATCTTGGCTTTGATTTCTGGTGGTTGTGCTGTCAAGTCCACTAACACTCTATTGCGCTCGTAGTCATCTAGTACTCGATGTTCCACACCGTTATGGTCTGTCCATCTTTGAAGCATAAGGTTATTCCACGCATATCCTTTGCTATGTTTGTCAGCAAAAGCTTCAGTGAGACCAATTTTGTTCTTGCTACCTTTGGTCCTAACACCCGGATATGCGGAAAAAATATTATCTGTTGGATCGCCACGCATACACTTCTCAAACAGGATCCACTGCGGATCAGGTATGACTTTGGGTTCTTTGGTTTTCTTATCAATTACTAGGTTGCCTTTTTTGTCTCTAATACCTGTCAGCGTGTGTAGTTCGTCACTAACACCGTTGTATTGCTCGACGTTTGGCGCCAGTAACTGGTAGAAATCTGTGTCGGAAGAAATAATAACGTGATCGTCATCGGGGTGTGCCTGTATGAATCCTGCAATAAGATCATCTGCTTCAAGTTCTGGATGTTGAAGAACTGTGCAATTAGTCTTTTCTGACAGGAACGTTTTAAGGTTATCAAACGCTTCCCAAAATAGTCGGTCCTCTTCCTGCT
>Ga0129333_10000822_pt1 | contig 27264 bp, 14 predicted proteins | sample CPB6_08_DNA_FD_94474 | JGI IMG/M metagenome (GOLD analysis project Ga0129333, IMG submission 94474) | Freshwater to marine salinity gradient microbial communities from Chesapeake Bay, USA - CPBay_Sum_0.6_0.8_DNA | ecosystem: Environmental > Aquatic > Marine > Coastal | place: USA: Chesapeake... | reverse complement strand
TTGCACTTAAACTATTTGTTGCACTATTCCAAGTTAAATTACTTGGTTGTATTAAAGTACTTGTACCATTACCTACTAATATAGATCCAGCTGTTAAAGTTGTTGCACCTGTACCACCACGATTAACAGATAAAACACCTGATGTAATATTAGTTGCATTTAATGAAGTTAAATGATAACCAGAACCAATTATATTTCCAGAAATTTTTATATTACCTGATACATCTAAAATTTCTAATGGATTTGATTTTCCAATACCAACATTACCTGAAGAATCAATATTTATTGAACTATAAAAAGGATTAAATTGAGAATTCAAATTAATTAAAGATATATTATTTAAACTCATTATTAATATATAATATATTAATAATATTAATATTATTATATAGACTTTTTTTATTAAATATTTTAAAAAATTGATTTTTTAATCTATTAATAATTTTATTATAGAATAATATCAATAAACAAATGCTAAGTGTAATTTCTATAAGAAAACTTGATACAATTTTAGACAATATTGATGATAAATATAAACAAATAATTAGAAATATTACTAGAATGCAACTAAAAGATGAAATTAATAATAATATTATTAATACAATTAATTGTAAAGATATTGATGATAAGTTAATATTAGAAATGAATTCAATAATAAATAAACAAAAAATAGATAAAAATAATATAGCGACACCAATACTATTTACTATTCTAGAAAATTTATATCATTTAGAAGAAAAATTAAATAATACTATTATTACAAATAATTTAATTTTATCAAATTTAGAAACATTTGATGTTAATGTTCGTAATAATATTCTATATGAAATTATAAATATTACAATTTATGAATCTAAAAGCCTAAATGATAATCTGTCTGAAATACAGATTATAATAGATATAATTTCAAAAATTATATCTTTAGATATAGATTAGATTTATTAAAAAAAAATTGAAAATATTATATTTTAGTATTAGTATTAGTATTATATTTTATAATAAACTATTACACGTAATAGTTACAATGGATATTTTTACTGTAAATTTCCTTGATGAATTACCTAAAGATATTTATGAATATATCATTAAATTATCAAAGAAAGAAAAATGTAATATTGTATATAAATTTGAAAATGATGAAATATGTTTTATAAACCATTTGATAACTGACAAAATTAATAAAAAAATTCTTAATTTTGAGTATACATTAAAGGATATTGAATATGATATTGAAGACGAAAAATATAAATACTTTTATGATAAATATTTATGTGTTTATCATTTACAAGTATTAAATGCTTTACAAGAATATATCAACAAGATAGTATCTAACTATCCTATAAAAATTATTCGAAAAATTATGTTTACAAATTTAAGCAACAAAGAAATAGAAGAATTATTTAAGGAGAAATATCCTAAACATTACGATAAAATAAAACGAAAAAAAGGTTGTTATATTAGAGGATATTATGCTTTAATGCTTGGTACTGCATATTGTTATAATTGGAATATGCAAAAAATAATATAATGTCTTTAATATCCTACAGTATTTTTTTATTGATATAATACAACATTAGTATTGTCAAGATTTATGTAATATTTTAATTTTATATAAAATATTTAATATTTAGAGCTATATTTTAAAAAAATTGAAAAATATTATATTTAAATATTTTTATTATATTTTGTTATTAACTTTATAAAATGACAACTGTTGAAGATATATTTCTAATATTAATTCAAAATATAAGAAATATTAATTATGAAATGTTTCTTCAAATAAATTATACTATGAATACTTTAAATAATATATTATCAGTAAATGAAAATATGTTATTTAAATATTTAGATGTAATTAAAGAAAATTATATTATATTAAAATATTTTGAAATATATAATTTCTATAATAATAGATATTTACAATATTTTAATGATTACATAAATGATAATATAATTAGAAATAATATTACTATTGAACAAGAAAATTTTAAAATTAATTTAAATAATTTTAATAAGATTAATAATAGTTTTGAAACTATTATTAATCAATTATTGAAAAAATATATTTTTAATAATTATGTACATATAAACAAAAATAATACAACTACTATTAAAAAAGAATTACTTAATTATTATCTTGATAATTGTGTAAATATAAAAAAAACTAAACGACATATAGAAGAAAATTATGATAAAAAAACTAAAAAAATAAAAATATAATACATTAATATTATACATTGATATAATTTAAAATATTTGTTAACTTTGTTTCTAATTGTTCAATGCGATCATTTTGTTTTTTTATTTGGTCTGATTGTTGTTTGATAATATTATGTAATTCTTTAATATTTTCAATTAATATAGGTACTAATCTTTCATATTTAATAGTTAAATAATTTTCACCAGATTTTGAAATTAGTTTACCATCTTTTTCTATAATATCTAAAGGTGATAAACTAACAATTTCTGGTAAAACTTTATATACATCTTGAGCACTTAAACCTATATTAATATCTTCTTTAATTCCTAATTCTATTGCTTTATCATTAGGAATATATTTAAATGCAGTTAATTGATTAATAATTTCTAAAGAATTATTAATATTTCCAATTCTATTTTTTAATCTATCATCTGAATAATTTGCTACTATATCTCCGGTTGCGTTAATAGTGCCATTTACTAAAACATTGCCTGAAATATCTAATACAGAACTTGGATTTGTTTTTCCTATTGCTACATTACCAGAACTAAAATAAATATTAGAATTATTTGTTGTCCATTGAGATGAAATATATTGAGAACCACCTTTATATAAACTACCTGAAAAATTAATATTTCCTGAAACATCAATCTCAAATTGAGGATTTGTTTTCCCAATACCTATATTACCAGTATTGAAATAAATATTATTATTATTATAGGTCCATTGACTTGCTGCACCTGCTTTTAGAGATAAAATATTATTTGTAGTATCAAAGTATATAGTATTTAAAGATGTACAACCAGTACCACCGTAAGAACTAGATAAAATACCACTCACAACATTTGTAGCATTTATATTGCCAATAATATTACCAGATGCTTTAATATTACCAGATACATCAAGATTAGTTGTTGGATTAGTTATTCCTATACCAACATTACCAATATCATAATTTAAATTTGTACCAATTATTTCCCATGGATTAAATGCCTTATTTTTTATAGATAAAACACCTCCTGTTGTATCAAAAAATAAAGCATTTAATGTATTACATCCAGTACCTCCATTTGTTACAGATAATAAACCACTTGTAACATTACTAGCATTGATAGAAGATATTCCCGATCCCATTCCAGTAATTATACCAGATGAATTAATATTACCTGAAACATCTAAAGTACTTGTGGGGTTTGTTTTACCTATACCTAAAGAATTATTAGTCCAAATAAGATTATTAGTATGTGATAAAGCATTTGTACCATTTCCAATTAAAATATTACCTACATTAATATTATTTAATCCTGTTCCTCCATAAATAACATTTAATGTTCCACTATTAATATTAGAAATATTTAAATTATTTAAACCAGAACCTAAACCAGTAATTATACCTGATACATTTATATTACCTGAAATATCAAGAGATTCTAAAGGATTTGTTTTACCAATACCTATATTCCCATTTGGTTTTATTGTTATACAACTTGTTGTACCTGTATTTAATATACTATTTAATATTTCAAAACCATAACCAGTTGGACCACAATCCCAATATAAATTATATGAAATATCACCAGCACATCGAATACCAGATCTAAATGTTCTATTTGTAAAAATATCATTTGTTCTATATGGAATATAAGGATTTTCAATAACTATAACACTACCTAAACTCCCATCACTACCAATAGTTGGATATGATAAATTATTCCAACTAATACTATTACCTATTTTTGTATTCCCCCAATTATTATGTGATCCTGTACCAATTATAGATATAGTTGTATCACAAGTTATATTTCCAGATACATCTATTACAAATCCTTTATTACTTGACGATTGTAATCTTAATCCTCCACCATCATTTCTTAATGTAGCTGTTTTAATCCCTCCATCTATACTACGAGTATTATCATTAATAAATAATACACAGTTATCGTTATTATTATTATACACACGTAATATACCATATTCAGAACTTTCATTACCTACATAAAATAAATTAGATCTAATTACATTAGTAGCTTTAATATTACCCGAAATATCAACATTAATAGTTTTTGTAGACGTTCCTATTCCAACATCTCCAGAATCAAATATTTTAAACGTAGTATTACCATTATTTTGAAATTCTACTATAGGATATGTACCTATCTGATTTATTAATAATGCAGGACCATTAGTACTATTTGTTATATTTAAACGTTTATTATGTGTTATATCTCCATTAATAATAATATTATTATCAAATTGCGATTCGTTAGTAACATGTAATTGTTTATTTGGTTGTGTAGTACCAATACCAATATAATTATTTTGTGCGTTTAAATATAATGCACTTGTAAAAATATTACCAGAACTATCTATTTTAAATTTTGATATACTATTATCTTGTAAATCAATTAAATCACCAGATCCAATTTGATTTACTTTAAAAGCAACGTTGGCAGAATTTTGCGATACATCTAATTTAGCTATTGGATTAGTAATACCTATTCCAATATTATTATTATTATATATACTTGAACCTATAGTAGTCCATTGACTAATTAAATTATCTTTTATTTTTAATATCCCTCCACTAGTATCAAAATGTGTACTATTTAATGATGTACAACCAGTACCTCCAAAATTTGCCAATAAAGTACCAGTTGAAACATTTGATATATTTAAATTTGTTAAATTATTACCTGAACCAATAAAACTTCCTAATGCTGTAATATTCCCAGATACATCTAAAGCAGAATTAGGATTTATAGTACCAATGCCAAGTCTATTATTATTATTATCCCAATGTAAATTAAAAGGTTGTAATATTTGACTTGTTCCATTACCTACTAATAATTTATTACTATTTATAGTTGTTAAGCCTGTTCCACCAAAACTAACATTTAAAGTTCCAGATGTAATATTTGTTGCATTTAATGAAGTTAGACCTGAACCATTACCAGAAATAGTTCCGGATACATTTAAATTACCAGTATTAGTTAAAGTTAATTTATTATTAAAAGTACCTCCATTATCATTCTTAAAATTAAGAATATAATTTGAAATATCAATTTGCCACGATGCACCTGGTATATTATTAAATAGTAAATCTTTATTTGTTATTAAACTATTATTACTTTTAACTGTTCCAGATGATATTATATTACCCGAAACATCTAAAACTTCATTTGGTATTGTTTTCCCTATACCTAAAGAATTATTAGTCCATGTTAGATTTGGTGTTTGTAATAAATTATTTACACCGTTCCCTATTAAAATTTGATTTGATGTAAATGATGAAACACCAGTACCACCAAAATTTATATTTAAAATTCCATTATTAATATTTGATGAATTTAAATTTGTTAAACCATTTCCAGAACCACTAATATTGCCAGATATGGATAAATTACCAGATATATCTAACGTTGTTGTTGGTGTAGTAGTACCTATACCTAATCTATTATTACTATTATCCCAATGTAAATTAGAAGGTTGAAGAATTTGATTTGTACCATTTCCTACTAGTAATTTATTAGTTGTAATAGTTGTTAATCCTGTTCCACCAAAACTAACATTTAAAGTTCCACTTGTTATATTTGATGAGTTTAATGTAGTTAATCCAGAACCAGAACCAATTAAATTTGTTGCTGATAAAGTATTAGTATTATTATCCCATAATAAATTATTAGTTTGAAGTAATGTATTAGTTCCATTGCCAATTAATATTTGGCCAGTGGTTAATGTTGTTGTACCAATTCCGCCTTGTGAAACAGTTAAAAAACCACTTGTTATATTTGAAGCATTTAATGCTGTTAAACCAGTACCAGAACCATTAAAATTAGTAGCACTCAAAGTATTAGAAGTATTATTCCAAGTTAAATTATTAGTTTGAAACATTGTTCCTATTCCATTTCCAACTAATATAGAACCTGCTGTTAAAGTTGTTAAACCTGTACCACCATTTGAAACAGATAAAGTACCAAAAGAAACATTTGAAACATTTACAGTTCCTATATATGTACCTGATATAGAACCTGAAACATTAATATTTCCTACTACATCTAAAGTTGTTGTTGGAATAGTAGTACCAATACCTAATCTATTATTACTATTATCCCAATGTAAATTAGAAGGTTGTAAAATTTGATTTACACCATTGCCTACTAATAATTTATTAGTTGTAATATTTGTTAATCCTGTACCACCATTACCAACAGCTAAAATACCTGAATTAATATTAGATGCATTTAAACTTGTTATTCCGGAACCATTACCTGAAATAGTACCTATTACATTTAAATCTCCTGTATTTGTTACAGTTAATTTATTATTAAATGTACCTCCGTTATTATTTTTAAAATTTAAAATATTATTAGAAATATCTAATTGCCATGCTCCACCAACTATATTATCTAATAATAAATTTGTTGATGTTATTAAACTATTACCTTTAATTGTTCCAGATGATAATATATTGCCAGATATATCTAATACTTCATTTGGATTTGTTTTCCCTATAGCTATATTTCCTTTATTATAATAAATATTATTGCCTACAATAGTCCATGAATTTAAAATAGATGATTTTAATGATAAAATATTACCTGAAGTATCAAAAAATGTAGAATTTAATGAGGTGCAACCTGTACCACCATATAAAACACTTAAATTACCATTATTAATATTTGAAGCATTTAATGTTGTTAAACCATTACCTGAACCGCTAAATGTACCATTAGTTATAATAGGATTTGTATTTAAAACAACAGAACCAGAACCTGTAGAAGTATTTACACCTGTACCACCATATAAAACACTTAAATTACCATTGTTAATATTTGAAGCATTTAAAGCTGTTAAACCATTTCCAGAACCACTAAATGTACCATTAGTTATAATAGGATTTGTATTTAAAACAACAGAACCAAAACCTGTTGATGTTGTTACACCTGTACCGCCATATAATACATTTAAAATACCATTGTTAATATTAGTTGCATTTATATTATATATCTTTGAACCTGATACATTCATGTTTCCTGATACAGTTAAATTTCCTGAAATATCAACATTAACATTTGATGTTGTTTTCCCAATTCCTACATCACCTGAAGAAAATATTTCAAATTTAGTATTTCCTCCACTTCTAAAATCGACAATTGATTTAGCACCCGTTTGATTGGCAATAATAGTTGTATCAGTGCCATTATTAGTAATAGTTAATTGATCAGTATTTTGTACAGTTGTGTTTACAGTGGTTGTAGTACCATTTACAGATAAATTACCTTCAATTCTTACTGGTCCATTTACATGTAAATTATAAGTTGGATTTGTAATACTAATGCCTACATAATTATTAGAAGTATCTACATAGAAAGCTGTTGAAGCAAATAAATTACCACTATTATCTATTTTAAGTTTTGTGTTACCATTTTTTTGAATGTTTATTAAATTACCACTGGTATTTGTATGATTTAATAATAATCCATTATTATTATTTGTAGATAAAATATGTAATCCTGCATTTAATTGTGTAATACCTATTCCTAATTGATTAACATAAGCTAAATCAGATGTACCTATATTTGAAGTTTCTAAAACATTATTAGATAAATCTTTTCTTACTAATATCATTTTACCATTAACATTTTTAGTGAATGTTATCTTTTCAGTACTATCTGCAAATTCTAATTCATTTAATACTAATTTTTTAGTATTACCAGAAACATCTACTAATTGTAAATTACCATCAGTATTTTTTAATAACAAATTATTTATATTTATACTATTACCTGATATATATAAATCGCGCCATCTATTCGTACTTGAACCTAAATCATACGTAATATTTGTTGCTGGTATTATATTACCTAATACTTTAACATTTCCAGATATATCTAATTCATTTGTAGGATTAGTTACATTTATACCTAGTCTGTTATTAATATTATCCCAATGTAAATTATTAGATTGTATTATACTACTAGTACCATTACCAACTAACAATTTATTACCTGTAAAAGTATTTGTTCCTGTCCCACCTTGAGATACATTTAATGTACCTAAAGAAATATTTGATGCATTTAATGTTGTTAAGCCTGTTCCTGTACCGCTAAATGTACCGTTTGTTAATGTAGCAGCATTACTTAATACTAGAGAACCATTACCTGTAGATGTTGTTACACCAGTACCACCTTGCAAGACAGCTAATATACCATTCGTAATATTTGTTGCATTTAAACCTGTTAAACCATTTCCATTACCACTAAAAGTTCCATTAGTCATTGTTGCTGTATTACTTAATACAACTGATCCAGAACCTGTAGATGTATTTGTTCCAGTTCCTCCTTGAGAAACATTTAATGTACCTAATGTAATATTTGATGCATTTAATGTTGTTAAACCAGTACCAATGCCGCTAAATGTTCCGTTAGTCATTGTTGCAGCATTACTTAATACTACTGAACCATTACCTATAGATGTAGTTACACCTGTCCCACCTCTTGCTACATTTAATGTACCTAATGAAATATTTGATGCATTTAATGTTGTTAAACCAGTACCTACACCACTAAATGTTCCATTAGTCATTGTTGCAGCGTTACTTAATACCAGTGAACCATTACCTGTAGATGTTGTTACACCTGTCCCGCCATTTGCAACATTTAATGTACCTAATGAAATATTAGATGCATTTAATGTTGTTAAACCAGTACCTATACCACTAAATGTTCCGTTAGTCATTGTAGCTGCATTATTTAATACTAAAGAACCATTACCTGTAGATGTTGTTACACCTGTCCCACCACGAGCTACATTTAATGTACCTAATGAAATATTTGATGCATTTAATGTAGTTAAACCAGTACCAGTACCGCCAAATGTTCCGTTAGTCATTGTTGCAGCATTACTTAATACTAAAGAACCATTACCTGTAGATGTATTTGTACCTGTTCCACCTTGTAAAACTGATAATATACCTATGTTTATATTTGCTGCATTTAAAGATGTTAAATCTCTACCAGAACCTAAAAAATTTGTAGCACTTAAAGTATTAGAAGTATTATTCCAAGATAAATTTACTGTTTGAAGTAAAGCATTTGTTCCGTTTCCAATTAATATTTGCCCTGATGTTAAAGTTGTAGTACCAATACCACCTCGTGAAACTGTTAAACTACCGCTTGAAATATTTGAAGCATTTAAAGATGTTAAACCTGCACCAGAACCTTGAAAATTAGTAGCGCTTAATATATTATTATCCCAAGTTAAATTTGTAGATTGTAATAATGCAGCACTTCCATTTCCAATTAATAATTGATTTGTGTTTAAAGATGTTTTACCAGTACCGCCATAGTTTATATTTACTACTCCACTACTTAAATTACTTGCATTTAATGAATTTAGATTTGATCCTGAACCCTGAAAATTAGTAGCACTTAAAATATTATTATCCCAGCTTAAGTTAGGAGATTGTAATAATGCACCTGTACCATTGCCAATTAATAATTGATTAGATGAAAATATTGTAGATCCTGTACCACCTGTTATAACTGATATTGTACCTGTTGTTATATTATTTGCATTTATTCCAGTTAAACCAGTCCCAGAACCTACAAAATTAGTTGCACTTAAAATATTATTATCCCAAGTTAAATTAGCTGTTTGTAATAGAGTACTAGATCCATTCCCAATTAATAATTGATTTGACATTAATGTTGTAGTACCAATACCACCTTGACCTACATTTAATATTCCACTTGTTATATTACTAGCATTTAATCCTGTTATTCCTGTACCTGAACCAATATAATTAGTAGCAGATAAAGTATTAGAAATATTATTCCAAGTTAAATTTGCTGATTGTAACATAGTATTAGTTCCGTTTCCAACTAATAATTGTGTAGTATTTAATGTTGTAGTACCTGTACCACCTTGATCAACATTTAATATTCCACTTGTTATATTACTAGCATTCAAACTATTTAATCTTGAACCATTACCAGTTATATTACCTGAAAAAGTAATACTTCCTGATACATCTAATTCTACAGTTGGAATACTTTTACCAATTCCAACTTTACTATCATATGTGATTATCATATTTAAAATACCATATGAAGAATTATTAGATCCACTATAAAAACTATGATTACTTGTAGGTCCCGTATGATAAGTTACAGAACCAGATTCAATACCAAAACCACCAACCCAATTTGTTTTATTATGTAAAACTATTTTATTTGCTGCTATACCTGAACCTTGAAAAAGATTATAAGTATTGTCAAAAATTAATCTAAAACCATTACTTGCTGAAGCTGTACTACCAGTATTACTTGAATCTCCTATAAATACAGAACTATCTTCTATTTGTAATTTGTAAGCAGAACTTAAAGCTGACGTATTACCTATTATTAATTGCCCTGTACCAGTTAAACGCATTAATTCGTTTGATGTTGATGCACTTGTACCTGCTCTAAATTGAAATGAATCTGTTGTATTCGGATTTTGAAAAGTCAAACCACTATTTGAACCCATACCTACGATTTGGTGGTCATTATTAGCTATCTCGTATAATACTAATCTTCTATAAGATATAATATTACCTAATTGTAAAGATGCATTCGGAGCATTAGTACCAATACCTAAAAATCCTAAATTATTTAATCTCATTCTTTCAGAACTACTACCTGTTATCCAACTATGTATCCCTGAACTTGTTGTTATATATTCAATATTACCACTATAACCACCTCTAGTATTACCACTTAAAACGATTCTAGTATTCGTACCACCGTCAGAATCTGCAGTTCCTAATATAGTATAATCTGATATATTATTTGCTATTCTTAATCTACCACCGTTTCCAATTTGTAATATATTCACAGGATTTGTATTACTTATGCCAATATTACCGGTAGAAGTAACTGTAAAAGATTCTACAAATGATCCATACGAAGTATTTCTAGTTAATATTTTAAAATTATGACCATTACTAAGATTATCAATACCGGCTAAACGTACTCCCCAAGCACCATTATCAAAATAATTATTTGTTAAATGAATATATGTTGTTCCTAATATTTGATTATTATTTGCATTATCTCCAATTTGTAATTTATATATTGGAGAAGTTGTATTAATACCTATATTCCCACTGTTATCAATTCTCATTCGTTCTATACTTTTTGAAAATAAAGCCATCGAACCATTATTTACAAAACATATTCCGGCATTATTGGAAACACTTGTAAAATTTGTTAATGTACCATTTTGATTAGACATAATACCACCGCATTTTATATAATTTGAAGATCCATCTGTACTTAAAATTAAATTACCATTCATTTTAACATTATCCTGACCATTATTACCCGTAATATCTAATTTATATAAAGGATTAGTAGTACCAATACCAACATTACCTGAAGCATCAATTCTTAATTTTTCTATTCCATTTGTAGTTACAGCTATATTATTACTAATAGGATTATATATTCCAGTTTTTGTATCATCGAACCACGAATAAAAAGGTCTAGTTTGTGTATCTGTTTGAGATCCTAAAACTTGTCCATTATCAAATTCAATTAAAACAAAACCATCGCCAATATTATATCCTCCTGAAACATATGATGTAGGAGGATATGAAGTATTTGCAAGCCATAAACTATATGGAATAGTATTATTAGTTGGTGTATTAATATCATAAGATCCACCACCTCCTCCTCCTGTTTGTTCGTTATAATTGGAACCTTGACCTCCAGAATAACCACCACCGCCACCACCACTAAACCAACCAGCACCACCACCGCCAAAACCAGCACCTGTACTTAACGGTCCTCCCCATGTATTTTGTCCTGGTAACCCACCATTTAAAAAAGATAATCCACCAGTACATGTTAAATCTACATCACCTCCATTACCTACAAATCCACCTCCTCCTGCACCACTGCTTGTTTGTACTGCATCAGTACCATCGGGATTTTGTAAATTACCTCCACTAGTACCATTTCCACCACCTCCACCGCCATTTGTTGACAATGTTGTTGAAGAATATGTACTATTTTTAAAATTATATCTATTTCCAGAAGTTATAAAAGATGCATCTAAACCAGGTAAATATTCTAATACATTATTAGTACCAGGAATTATACCACTACCTGCACCACCTCCACCACCTGCTATTAATATAATATTATGTTGTGTTATAGTTGAAAATGTTGATGATCCAACGTATTTAGTTACAAAAGTTCCACCGCCTCCACTTGATTGATTTTTTGGTTTTTGTCCAACAGCAATAATTATTTTATCTCCTGCAGTTAAATTATATGTTGTACTTACAACTGCACCTCTACCGCCATTATAAGAACCATTTGAAGCACCACTAGCGCCAGCAGCAATTATATCATAAGATCCTGTTGTTCCTACGGTCCATATTTGATAACCTTTAGGTATAGTATAACCATTTATAGTAGTACTGCCTGTTGAAATTATAACATTACCTAATATATTATTCATTACAATGGAATAAGTTTGTGTTCCATCTGGTGGTAAATTATATAAACCATTTAATTTGTGAAAAATATAAGATATTTTTGTATTTATAGCATATAAACCATTTGTAATATTATTTTCTGGAAAAAATAAAACTTTTAATGTTTGATAATTGTTATTATCAATTTGAGTATTAGTATTTAATACAATTGTAGCGTAATATGTACCAGCAGTAAATGCGATATTGTCTAAAATACTAGGCAATGAATAATTTTTTAATGATTGATCTGCTAATAAAGACGATACTTTTGTATAAACAGTTTCTAAAGTAACCGTATTTATAATATTTATAGTTGCGTTTATTAATCCAGTATTAACTGATTTTACATCTCCAGAATAACTTATATGTAATATTCCAGATTTAAGTAATGTAAAAGTATTAAATGATGTAAATGTATAATTTGCTGTTAATGTAGATGGACCGCCTATTCGATCAAATAAAGAAAAATATGTAGGTGTTACAAGAGCACTATTAACAAATGGAATACCATTAACTCGCAGATCTCCATTTAAATTAATATCTCCTATAACATCTAATTTATATTCTGGGTTAGTTTTACCTATACCAATATTACCAACGCTTGATATCCTCATTCTTTCATTTTTTGTATTTGTTGTATACCAAATATGCGAAGCAATATTTGATGTAATGTATTCTATATTATTTTGATTATTTGATACATCAGTGCCATTTATAATAATTTTACTATTATTACTTGTATCAGTATCATTTGCCCCAATTAATGTATAATCAGTACTACCGTTTGATATTCTTAATCTACCTCCATTACCTACTTGTAATATATTTAGTGGATTAGTTGTACTAATTCCTATATTACCAGATGAATTAATAAAAAAAGGGGTAAATTGTGAATTTGTAATTAATCCTGGTGTTTTTAAATTTATTTGAAATGTACCACCAAAATTTCCTGTATCAGTTGCTATTAAACTACAATTTGATAGATTACTTGATGTTGTATCATAAGTTGATAAATTTAATTGTGATTTTGCACCAGTACCTCCTTGTCCCATAATAGTTAAAATAGGATCAGTACCTTTAATATGTAATAATGAATATGGTGTAGTAAAACTTGTACCAATTGCAACATTTCCACTACCTGATACTGTAAGTCTATTTGAAGCATTTGTATTTAAAAATATATTTCCTGTCGTTCCTCTTGCAATTAAATTTATATCTTGATTAGCATTCGTTCCTAATGCTTGCAACCCATCAAATTTTATACCTATTCCTTGGCTATCATTTGGATGTTTAAATATTGCTGCATAACCGCTACTATCACTTGAATATACTTGTAATTTAATTTCACTTGCAGAACCATTAATAGAACCAATTGTTACAACACCATTATTAGCAATTACTAATCTATCACTACCACTTGCGCCTTCCCAATTTGAATTTATACGGAAAGATGAACTATTTCCTTGTGTATATATTGACCAACCATGTGATCCTGCAACATCAAAAGAAAGTAGTGATTTACCATTACCAGTACCAGAACCACCATTGCGAATACAAATTATACTATTATGATTAGCAGAATTAGTTGGATTATATACATATAAACTAATACCACCAGCTATTGTAGCATTTGATGCTGTTGAACTATGGATAATTTCTAATTTATTTGTTGGATTAGTAATACCTATCCCAATCATACCACTATTATTAATTGTCATACAGCTTGTAGTACTAGTATTTAATGAACCATTTAATATTTCAAAACCATATCCTGTAGCTCCACAATCCCAATAATTATTATAAGATGAATTTCCTGCACATCTTATACCTGCTCTAAAAGTTCTGCCTGTAAATATATTATCTGTTTTATAAGTAATATGTGGATTATCTAACATAATTATACTTGTTGCACCACTACTACCTATTGTTGGCATATTTCCTCCCCAATTATTAACATTACCTATTCTTGTATTTCCGTAACTTGCATTTATTCCAGAACCAGAAGCTGAAATATAACTTGATGCTTTTATATTTCCTGATACATCAACATTTACATTTTTTGTTGTAGTACCAATTCCAACATCTCCACCATCAAATATTTTAAAACATATTGCGTTATCATCTTGGATTTCTAAAATTGGTTGTGCTCCTATTTGATTAATAATTAGTGCAGGACCCGTGCCATCATTTGTAATTAATAATTGTTCTGATGTTGATACATTTGTATTTACAATATTTGTTGTTCCATTTACTATTAAATTACCTTCTATTCTTGTATCTCCTGTTATATGTAATTTTTTATTTGGTTGTGTTGTACCTATACCTACAAAATTTGTGGACGCGTCAATATATAATACACTAGTTATAATATTTCCGGAAGCATCTATTTTTAATTTAGATATTCCATTATCTTGTAAATCTATTAAATTACCAGTTCCGAGTTGATTTACTTTAAAAGCTGTATTAGATGAATTATTAGAAACATCAATCATATTTGCATTTAAAATATTAGTAACATTCACACTATTACTAGTTATTGTTTGTGATACAATTAAATTACCTGATATATCTGTTGTTACTACTTTTGTTGATGTACCAATACCAATATGTCCTCCATCAAATACCTTAAAACATATTTGATCATCATCTTTTATTTCAATAATTGGTTGTGTTCCTTTTTGATTAATAACTAATGCTGGTCCTGTACCGTCATTTGTAATATTTAATTGTTCTGAGTTTGCTATATTAGTATTTATAATATTTGTATTACCATTAACTGTTAAATTACCTTCTATTCTTGCATTGCCTAAAACATGTATTTTTTCAGTTGGTAAAGTTGTACCTATTCCTAGTTTATTATTACTGGCATCCGTATATATTAAATTATTGTTCATATTAATATTTTTATTACTATCGATTTTTAATATTGAAGTATTAGTAATTTGAAAATCAACTAAATCACCAGATCCTAATTGATTTACTTTCAAAATAGTATCTATGGTATTATTGGAGATATCTACTTTTGCAACTGGTATTGTTATTCCAATACCTAACCTATTATTTGTATTATCCCAATTTAAATAACTTGTTTGTAATACTACATCCGCTCCGTTTCCAATCATAATTTGTCCGGCTGTTAATATATTTTTTCCAGTACCACCCCTAGATACTGATAAAGTTCCACTAGTAATATTAGAAGCATTTAATTGATTTAATCCGGATCCATTGCCATTTATAATTCCTGAAAAGTTTATATTCCCACTAGCATCTATTTTTAATCTTTCATTCCCGTTTGTTGTAAATGCTAATGTATTTAATTGTGGATGATACATACCAGTATTTTTATTATTTTCCCATGTAAATTTTGGATTTGTTGATGTATCATATATCGGTGTTAAATAATTATTTATTTGTGTTTGGTTTAAACTTATATCTATAGAATCATCAATAATAAAATTTATAGGATCTGAAATATTAATACTCATTTAATATTATTATATATATTATATGTAAAAAATTTATAAAATTAAATAAAAACTAATATTTTATATAAATTCAATAAATCTTTTTTTATATTTACCACCATATTGTTCAGCAGTAATTGAATTATCAAAAATTTTATATCTATCGCCCTTTGGCAAAATATAACCAATATTTCCTTTTAATAAATTTAAAATAATTTTTAGTTCATCTTTGTTTAATCCTATACTTTCTAGTTTATTATTAAAATTTATATTTATTTGTTTTATATTTAATTCTTTTTTGGATTCTTCTTCTAACTTTCTTAAAGTAGAATCAAATTCAGAATCAGAAAAAGAATAAGAATCTAATTCTATATTGTCATAATTATTAATATAGTCTATGTATGAATCAATATTTTTTTCCCATATAGGACCACCTATATAAAACAAAATATTTAGATCCAATTTAGAAAAATCAATAATTTGTTTTAACTGTTTTACATCTTTAATAAATAAATCATTATATCCTTTATCTTCATAATCATTTTCTTTTATTATTTTTAATAATGTATATAGTGTATATATTTGTTTTATTTTATTATTTACTTTTTCAAATTTAATAAAATGTTTTGCTTCTAATATGACAATTTGATAATAATCATTATTATATGCAATTAATGCATAATCAAAATCAGTAATAATATTATTATCAGTATAGTTATGAAATGTTTTAAAATTTACATCACCTCTTCTTGTTTTTAAATAATGTTTTTTTAAATTTACTGCAATTTCATTTTCAATACCATATGCGTCTGCTTTAATATAATTTTCTATACTATCTAATCTTTTTTCTATTTTATTAAATCTTAAATCAAATTTTTTGTCTAATTTTTGTTCAAATTCATTAAATCTTTTGTCTAATTTTTCATCTAATATAGACGAAAATATTTGTATAAACTCATCAGAATTCATTATATTATATAATAATATTATTATTATATTTTTTTATTGATTTTTGGTTTCTGAAATATCTTGTATTTGTGTTTTACTATTAAGTGTAAAAGGTGTAATAATTATAATAGCTTCTATATAATTATAAACTCATATGTAAAAGTTATTATTGTTAAAGCTTTAATATTAAAAAATATTGAGTTATTTAATATTATAACTAAAAAATATAATAAATTTATAAATATGTAAATATGAATAATCCTGTTTATAAACTACTTGACTGGATTGATATTAATAAATTATGCTGGAAAGGATTATCTCGTAATCCAAATGCTATTGACTTGTTAAAACAAAATTTAGACAAAATAAATATTATTGAGTTGTTAGACAATTCGAACATACTTGATATTATTCATTTAATTAATACTACATTATTAGAAAAAGAATTAAATTATTTTTCTAATTCACCTTTAACACATACAATTTCTAACATAAATGCTATAGAATTATTAAAAAAATATCAAAAAAAAATTTGTTGGTATGAGTTATCAAGTAATCCATATGCTGTTAAAATATTAAAAAATAAATATCCAAATAGTTTGACAATTGATTGGGATTTTTTATCGATGAATAGAAGCGAAGAAGCAATTGAATTATTAAAAGAAAATCCTAAGAAAATCAATTGGAATAATTTGTCTAATAATTCAAACCCATAAGCAATTAAATTATTAAAAGAAAATCCTAAGAAAATTAATTGGAATAATTTATCAACAAATCCAAACACTGAAGCAATTAAAATACTAAAACAATATCCTAAAAAAATTAATTGGAATAATTTATCAACAAATTCAAATCCAGAAGCAATTAAATTATTAGAACAAAATCCACATTGCATATCACATGTATCTTGGTATTTAGCAATGAATCCTACTGACGAAGCTATTCAATTATTAATAGAAAATATTGATAAGATAACAGAATATAGCTGGGATGGATTAGCTATAAATAGAAATCCAAAAGCAATTCAATTATTAAAAAATAATCTTGATAAATTAAAAAATAACTATAAAGTTTTATCTTACACTAAAAATCCTTATATAATCGATTTATTAAAAGAAAACCAACATCTTATTTATTGGGATGGTTTATCAGATAACCCAAATATATTTCAATTAGATTACGAACAAAAGAAAAAGAATTTTGAACCATTAGCTAAAGAAATTATAGAAGTGTCATGTCATCCTGAAAGGATCGGCCGACTTATGAAACAATATAATTTCGATTTTGAAGATTGGTTTAATTAATTGTTCCTGTTTGCTTTTTATATATAATTTTATTTATCTTTGTTTATTTAATTTATAGAATAAAAATTAAATATTAAATTTAGAGTCATTCTATAAATTAAAGATTTGAAAATTTTTGAAATTTTCATCTATTAATATTATAATATTATTTTAAAGAAATATTATAATTTAATCTGTATTATTTTCAACAAGAGGTTTTTTAACATTGTTTGTTAATTTTTCAACCTTTGTTTCAATTATATTTTCTTGTTGATATTCTTCTTTATCTTTATCTTTATCTTTATCTTTATCTTTATCTTTATCTTTATCAACAAGTTCATTATTGACTTGAACTTTTGCTTTTATAATACCTGACATAAATAATTGTGCTTGTTTTTTATTATTTACAATCTCTTTTTCCATTAGTTTAATAAGGTTATCATTATTTTCACAATACTGGACAATTTCTTGCTGTCTTTCTAGAGATGGAATAGGGATTTTTAAATTATAGAAGTTTTCTTGATTAATTCCAAGTTGTGCTGTTCCTTTTGCTATACTTAATAATTCAGGTTGAATTAATTGTAAATAATAGAACATATATTTTTTAATTATTTGCTCTTTACAAATTAAAGTCCACCCATGATGATTTAAGAAGAACTTATTTTTTTCATATCTTACACAATCCGTAGATACTCCATCTTTTGCTACAATTATATCATCTTCTCTATTATATTGATTGATATAATAACTTGCATTACCCCCGCCATAAACTGGATATTCCCCTTGTATTTTCATATCAGGTTTTATATAAGTTCCTTGATTTACTTTACAAACTTCGCCTAAAGTTTTAATAAGATTATCACCATACATTTTTTGATTATTCAAACATAATTCATTTAACATTTTTAATTCTTGAATTTTCTCTAGACTAGTTTTGTTTGTTTTTTCGTATATGAAATCTAAATATTTTATAATTTTCTTTTGATGCTCAAGCGATGGGATAGGAATTTTTATATTACTTATATATTCTTTTGAAATATGTTGTATTCCTACTCCTATAAATCCTTTCTGTAATACTTCAATATTTATTGAAAGATAGTAATATATATATTTTACTAATAGTTCAGAATTGATTTTTATTACAAAGTTATCAGTAGAACAAGAAAACTTACTACTATATTTAATATTAGCATTTCCACCAGTACCAATAATTAGACATTCGTCTTCATAATCATATTCATTACAATATTTATTACAAGTTTGCGAAGATGTATAAAATGGATATTTTCCGTCTTTTTCACCATATGATGCTTGTCTTTTACTTTTAGGTAAAAAATCACAAATATCTCCTAGTGTCTTCACTATAATACTATCGTCATATTTTTCTTCTTCATTTTCTTTCATATATTCAGTATAATTAAGCGAATATGAATTATTAGCTATTTTCTCAATAGGAACTTCTACGAGTAGATTTTTAACATCTTCATAAGGGTTGTAATCGTAAAATTTAACATTAGTTGTCTGGTGTGTCTTTGAGAACTTATAATCTCTTCCTGTCTCTTTTTGAGTTTTAGACATTTTAATTTTTGTTTCCAATACATCTTTTCCTTCCTTTTTCTTGATAAAATAGAATACGCACGTTTTAATACTTGTATTAGTAAATATACCTGACGGTAAATAGATAATTTCTTTTAAATCACACGTTTTCATTAGATATTCTCTAATTGATACCAGTGTTTTATTAGATTTACTGAATAAATCTTGACCATCTGGTAATACAACTGCACATTTACCATTTATTTTTAACATATAAATAATCGCTTGAATAAATAATGAAATAGCGTTTTCTGTTTTGATTGGAACATATTCTATTTTAAGATTGCTTGTAATCTCATTATAATTAAACCCTTTGATTCCAAATGGAGGATTTGAAAGAATGTTATCAAACTTTCTAGTTATAGGATCTCTAATACTATCACCTTTATCTAATTGCTCAAACATATGGCCTGAAGAAATTAACATATTTGATACAGCTAACTGATATGTATCTGATTCTATTTCTTTACCATATAAACCTTCAGTTTTGATAAAATCCCAATCTGGTTTAATATTTTTAGTTGTAGCTTGCTCTAAAATATTTTTTAAATACGTAATCAAGAAACCACCTGTTCCCATTGTAGGGTCTCCGCAAGTATCTATTTTTCCATTTGAATATATTTGCGGGTTAATTAGTTTAACCATCATCTTTTTAACTAATGGTTGAGTAAAAAACTGTCCTAATACTTTACCTGTCATTACATCTTTTATTACTTCTTCATAAGCATCTCCTAGTACATCATATTCTGTTTTTGATAAGTCGATTGAATTTAATTTATCTATTATTTTTTTATAGGTTGATTTATGCTGTATATCAAATCCTTTATCTTTCAAAAATAGTTTTTTTGTAGCTGGATGATATGATAAAATATCATCCCATAAATATTTAAGCATATTAGGAATATCATCTTCCTTTACTTTTGAAAGGTTACTAAATCTAACAATTTCTAACAATGTATTTTTTTGTTTTTCTATTAATTCATTATCTAAATAACTAAAATCATATTCATAATTATCAATATCTATTTTATTACCAATATGCGGTTCTATTAATTTTAATATTAGTAAATAAGACATATTTCTTAACGCTTTATCTCCTGTTAAAGCTTCGTTATCTCTCAAAATATTTAGACAATTTTTAAAGACATTAATAAGTGTGGTTTTATTATCTGTAGTTTTATTAATTTGTTCTATTTCAGTTAATGTTATACATGGTGTTTTTTTATGTCTTGTATAATCAATCTTTTGATTAAAGATCTTTTTACACAATTCACAACTATACTCTTTTGACATAATATATAAATTAATAAAAGTATTATTTCTTTAGATATAAAATATTCAATTTTTTATAAAAAGTATTTTTTTACTTATTAAACATACCTATTTTTTTCTTTTTTATTATAATAATATCTCTTAAATCCTTTACATTGTAATATTCGACCCATAATCCACACGGTGGAAACAAAGGATCTAATTTACATAATTCATTGCTTATAGATGATATCTCTAATAATGTTTTTATTTTTGGATACTGTGATAAATATTGATTAATTTTATTTTTACAAGTTTCCAAATCATAATAAACTCTTTCAATACCTAAATAATCTATCCAATTTGTAAATTGTCCTTTATATATTATTTCTGGTTCTGTAGATAATCTGTTATCAATATCACATAATTTATAATACTCTTCTTTACTTATATTTTTTATATTTTTACCAGCAATTATTTTTCTTGCTTTCTCATAACTAACTCCAAATAAAGATCTTTTGATAGTTTTTAATCTTAATTGTTTTGTTAATTCTTCATCATATTCATTAATTTTATATTTGTTATTTTGTTCTTTATTATCTTGTTTTATTATATTAATTTTAAATACTTGGATTTTTTGTGCAATTGTTTCATCTTCCAAACCCATTTGATAAACAACTTCTTTAACTTTTTTTAAATCCGAATTTTCATTATTTTCTAACCAATCATTATTTAAAATCGGTAATATAATTTTTGTTATTTTACTAGGTTCTAAATTATTTTTCCTACCAGCTCTTAAAGCTGATTGAACTATACGAATGTTTGAGCTCATGTTTTCAGCAAAAACAACAGCATCAATTTTATGGTTGTCATAACCTTCTCCTAAACAATAAACACATGAAATAATTCCAAATGTTGCTTTGTTAAAATTATTTAATATTTCATTTTGTTCCTTTGATTTCATATCTCCGTGATAATTGGAATAGTATAAATCAGGAATATGAAAATAACTATCATTCAATATTTGTTTTATATATTCAATCAATTTGTATGAATTATCTTTATTATTTGAATATATTAATAAATGATGTGAATTACCATCATTTATACTTTTTAAAGATGCAAATGCACTTAAAAATAATCTTTTATCGTTTTCATTATCAACAGTTATTTCCTCATCATTTGTAATTATAGTTTGAATAACATAATCGCAAATAATATTTTCATTTATTGCCCATAATAAACATTTTCTATCTATTATTTCTCCAAAATATTCAATATTATCATTTGAAATAACAAAGTTATTCTCACCAGCCCGACTACACGGGTCATAATCGTCCGCAATTTGTTTTAGTGTTGCTGTTAATGAAATCTGTTTAATTGATTCGATACTTAACATTTGAATATATTGTTTTGTATTATGTGCAATTTCCATACTTGTTGAAGTAAGATGATGGCATTCATCGTTAATTTTCATATCAAATTTATAACAAATATTTTGAGTTGCAGATAATACTTTATATGCTGATGAATATGTAGTTATTACAATACATCTTTTTTGATTTTTTTCTAAAAATTCAGTTATAGTTTCTATATCTATTCCACTAGAGACAACTAAATATGATATATCTGGAAATATTTTAATTTTTTCCCATTGTTTTAATAATAAAATATTTGGAACACCAATTAGAATTGTATTTGATTTTAATTCCTGTGTTATCCATAATGAAACCAAAGATTTACCTACGCCGCAAGGCATTATTAATAATCCTTTATCTTTAGTTTGAAAATATTCATATGATTTTTGAATAATTACTCTTTGATAATCTTTTGGTTTATAAGATATATTTGGTTTATTTGATTTCAATATTTGAATTAAAGATTGAATATTTATTTTATTTAATGTTTCTCTTACTCTGTTACACCTAACTAAATCATCAATTTCTGTTGTGCTTAATTTTTTAAACTTTAGTCCAATATTTGTTAAATAAGGTTCAATAAGAGTAATTATTTTTTTATTGAAAAATTCTATTCCCGCATCATGTTTAACATTCAAATAACAAAACTCATTTTGTAATAATCTTTCAATTATGTTCAATTTTAGTACAGGAACTTGTATAACAACTACAAAATATCCACGTTTAATTTCTCCTGTAGCATATTGTATATCTCTTTCTGGAATATTTATTGTTTTCCCAAGTTTACAAGCATCATATTCATTATATGATGGATGAGTTCGAATATAAATATATCCGTAATCAGAATTTGTTATCATAAATTTAATGTAATTGATTTATAATATTATAGTATAATTATAAATCAATTTTTTTACAATAGATTATTTATGTAATATTTTATTAATTATTGTAATGTTTTATAATTTTATTTATAATTATTTTTATTATAAGAATCTGACACTTTAAAAAAATGCAAAAAATTAAATAAGCATCCTAGCTTTTTTTTACCTTACGGCTCTCTCTCTTTGTGAAAAAAATAAATATTTTTTGTAAATATTGATATATTATAACTAGACAAACTTTATAATTAAATAATTGGCTATAAAAAGATATAAAAATACTATAAAAAGTTCAAAAAAGCTATAAAACAAATATTAATAGCTTTTTAAAGAAATACATATAAACATAATATTAATATAAATATTAATATAAATATGGTTTTATATAAATGTGATAAATGTTTAAAAGAATTTAATAAAAAACATAACTATGAAGTTCATATTAATCGTAAATTTTCTTGTAATAAGAGTAATATTGATAAAGATTTTATAATAGAAAAATTAACAGATGAAAATATAGAATTAAAAAATAAAAATGCAGAACTAGAAGATAAAATAAGCAAAGCGAATTATAAATTTCAACAATTAGAAAATGAAAACAAAACAATAAATGAACTATATAAAACTTTATTAGATAAATGTTTTGAAAATAACAAAAACCTATCAAATACAATTTGTAATAACACTAGTAAAACAAATAATACCAATTCAAATAATACTACAAACACAAACTCAAATAATACAATTAATAATTATTATAATCTTGTACCATTTGGAATGGAAAACCTGGATGATTTGACGCCAGAAGAAAAGAAAACAATTTTAAATTCTGGAATGTTTTGTTCTGTCATGTGTGCAAAAAAATTAAACTGCAATCCAAGATTACCACAATATCAGAATATAGCATTTACAAATTTAAGAAGTAACGATGCTAAGATATTTGATAAAGATAAAACTTGGAAAACAGTAGATAAGGAAGATTTATTTGAAACTGTTATACCAAGAAGAATAGATGATGTTAATGTATTAATAGAAAATGAAGAAATAAAAATAACTCCTTATATGGAAAACCTAATAAAAAAAGGAACCGATGAAGACAATATCGTTAAAGATGAGAAAGTAAAGAAAAGGTTTCATAGAACAGTATATGATTTTAATCAAAATAAGAACAAAAATAAAAAACAATTACAAAATAAAATTACTTAAAATAATTTTTTATAATTTTAAAATTAAATATTTTTATTGTAAATTAATAATATATTATTATATTATTAAGATGAAAACATTAAGATGTTTTTTAATGCGAACATTTAGAGAATTAAGTTAAAAAAATAATAAAATTGAATATTATCATTTTCGAAAATTATTCAATCTTGAAAATATGAAAACTTTGTTTTTATATTTCGCTTTGCTTGATAAGATATCATATTGATGTTTATAAACAATTACAAGGAGGTAGTTATGATAAGAAATATGATTTTACTATAAACAATCAAAAAATTTATATTTATACAAAAATTGATAATTATGAAAAAGTTTGGATGAAACAACCTGATCTTGATCAAAAATTTGAATTAGAAAATGGTAAAAAAATTTCATATCATATTCTAAATCCTGAAAATGATACTACATGCGCTTTTTTAGTTATTAATAAAGATAAAAAAAAAGCTTATATTTGAATAATCTATGGTGACGATGGATGTGTATATACTGAAAAATATGAAATAAAAACTAAAATAGGAACTTTACTGTTACAAGCCATTATTGAGTTATGCAAACATAAAAATATAAAAGAAATATATTTGAATGACGAAAGTACAGTTAGCCCTCCGGGCTAACTCTAGAGTTTCCGGAGGAAACTGTACATATCATTGTAATAAACCCGAGAAAGAACATTATTTAAAGCTAGAACACTTATTGAAGGTATTCCATGGTATTATAAATTTGGCTTTAGATGCGATAGTGATAGAGAACATAATATGATATTATTGAATCAAGAATTACATTCTTATGTTTTGACTAAAGATCTTTTACAAATACAATTAAATATAAATTTTATGGATTTGATAAATGATGTATTATCTAATAAATACAAATTCGAAAATCTTAGTATTGAAAGTAAAAGAATGATGTATAATGAAATTAAAACATTATTCAATGAATATCAAGATAAAAATTTTGGAACTTTTTGTAAAGTATTAAATGAAAAAATATTGTGAATTATTTTATTATATTTATGAAGATCTTTTTGATAAATTAGGATATAAATATATTGATAAAGCTTATATGATATTAGATTTAGAATAAAATAAAAAAAATTAAAAAGTTCCGTTACTTTTAATTTTATTTATTAAATATTTATTTTTATAATAATGGTAGTTCTGGTAATTTATTACACCAACGTTCAACAGCTTGCTCATAAGACCATGTTTGTTTATTTAATTTTTGATTAACTTCATTATGTAAATCCACGGACCATCTAAACAATACCATTCTTTCATTCGTATCAATAGTATCTAATTTATCAATCCATATTTTATATGTATCGCAACAATGTCTACATGGTAATATATTTAATATTGATTGTAAATATTTTTTTATTTCATTAACATACATTTCATTGTCTAAAAAATCAATTATTGATATTGTATGAATAAAATTCCAAATTACAGGTCCCCAAGTGTATTTAGGCCTATATATATTTTTTACATTTGGATCAAATACATTTTTACTATTTTTTAAGTTATTAAATGATATATCTAAATTTGTATTATTTGATGTATCTATATTTACAATTATATTGTTTAATATGTCTGTATCTGTAACTATGTTCTTTGATAAATCTATATCTGTATCTGTAACTATGTTCTTTGATAAATCTATATCTGTATCTGTAACTATGTTCTTTGACAAATCTATATCTGTATCTGTATTTATATTGTTTGATATATCTGTATCTAAAATTATATCTGTTTCTGTATTTACAATTATGTTATTTGAAATATCTGTATTTGTATCTACAATTATATTATTTGATAAATCTGTATCTGTATTTATATTATTTGATATATCTGTATTTGTATCTACAATTATATTATTTGATAAATCTGTATTTGTATCTACAATTATATTATTTGATAAATCTGTATTTATATTATTTGATATATCTGTTTCTGTATTTACAATTATATTATTTGATATGTCTGTATCTAAATTTATATTATTTGATAAATCTGTATCTGTATTTATATTGTTTGATATATCTGTATCTGTATTTATATTGTTTGATATATCTGTATCTGTATCTAAATTTATATTATTTGATAAATCTGTATCTGTATTTATATTATTTGATATGTCTGTATCTAAAATTATATTATTTGTTAAATCTGTATCTGTATTTATATTATTTGATATATCTGTTTCTGTATTTACAATTATATTATTTGATATATCTGTATCTAAATTTATATTATTTGATATATCTGTATCTAAAATTATATTATCCATTTATTATACTATAATATTTAAAAAAATTGTTCTATAATATACATATAACTATGTATAATTATATGTATATGATTTCTCATTTTAATAGATTCAAATAAAACAGTTAATTATAAAATAAATACAACTAATTTATTTATTTTATAATTAAGCAATAATAAGTATAATTATTATAATAAAATAATAATTTATTA
>Ga0129333_10000821_pt1 | contig 27269 bp, 12 predicted proteins | sample CPB6_08_DNA_FD_94474 | JGI IMG/M metagenome (GOLD analysis project Ga0129333, IMG submission 94474) | Freshwater to marine salinity gradient microbial communities from Chesapeake Bay, USA - CPBay_Sum_0.6_0.8_DNA | ecosystem: Environmental > Aquatic > Marine > Coastal | place: USA: Chesapeake... | reverse complement strand
CTTTGTTTCCAATTGCAAATCCATTTCCAAAACTTCCAATCCACATTGTACCATTGCTCATGCTTTGCAATGCATTGAATCTGGAATTACCCAATGCCTTTGCACCAAAGACATCGCTTCTATTGAAATTGCGCCATGTATCTGTTTCATATACTCCAACATATCCCTCGTCCATATTAACCCATAAACGCGAAGCATTGTCAACCGCAAGCGCATTGTATTTGCTTCCAGCAGGTGTATTTGGTTGGATGACTTTGATTGAGCCATCTCTTTGTACTTGTGCAAAGCCACCACTTGATAATGTCAGAACAACTGTTCCATCTTGCAATCTTTCATGACCTGTATTTGAAGTTGAAGTTATGATTGCATTACTCGGAAATGCATAGATACCTTCGGCATTGCCATAGTACAGTTGATCATTGTGTATCGACACATCATTGAGTCCTATCCTTCCGGCAATGTCTTGCTTGGTGATGATGCCACGATGCAATGTTTTTACTGTGTCTTGCTCTGCGATATAGAGTGTGTCTTTCTTCGCGATCATTGACTTTATAGTTTGTGTCGATACACTAATCCATGATGAAATATCTTGCAATGTTGCATTGACACTTGCTTTTGCCAAACCTTTTTCTGTTCCCACCCATAGTGTATCCTGCATGATGACAAGCGAAGTGATGCTTGTGCCAACGGGTATGGTGCCTATGGACTTAATCCAATCTTGTGGCATGACACCTGTAAATGTTGCAATACCAAAATCACCTGCGCAATACATGATGTTATTATGAAAGGCAAAAGTGGTGATGCGCTTGGAGGCAATGCCTTGTAGTTGGGATGACAGAATTGATGTGATGCTTGCCCATGTTTCTGTTTTGGGATCATAGGTCATTATGGCGCCATTTTCAGCACCAATCCATAATAATCCCGAACTTGGATCTTGCGTTATAGCAGTGATGGTGGATGTGAGTAATGTGCTATCGCTCACTCGCCAATAGCGTGTTGTATCTGTTGTGTTATCATAAGAAAATATGCCGCCTTTTGTTGCGGCATAAATAGTATTATTTACGCTTGTAATTGCATTGACTTCATACATTGATGACATGCTTTGCCATTGCTGAACCAATTGTGCATGAGCAAGCATGAAGCAATTGCAGAAGCAGGCAATGAACAAGAATACATATTTCATGATGATATACTAAAGTTGCGAAAGACATCCCCTTGATTGCGAAAGCAATTTACCATGTGTTTGACTGTTGCACAAATAAAAAAAGCGACCACCGAAGTGGTCGCTTTTATTAAACATTCTTGGTGCGCATCATCTTGATGTTTGATACCAAGTACCGTTAATCCTTACAAATGTAGAAATTTCATTTGCATCAATAAGGCAGCCAGTCATTTGATTAAAGTCAACTAAAACAAAGATAATCTGGCCGTCTGATCCTGCAGCCCAAGTTGCTGGATCTAAGTCATCAGCACCTGATGTGTAGTTGATAACTGTTCCTCCAGCAATAATAGCATTAGCAACATCAGTGTTATTAGAACATGTTGTAACTGATGAAGTCAGTTTACCAAAGTTAACTGTTGCACCAGAAACAGTACCTGCTGTTGCTGTAATATTGCCTGCTGTTGCTGTAATATCACCTGTTGTAGCCACCAATCCTGTACCAGCTGTTACAGTTTGAGAAGCAGTGATATTACCAGTTCCACCACTTGCGGTGATTGAACCTGCTGATACAGCAAGATTACCACCAGCAATTGTTGCGCCACCGGTTGTAACTGTCAAACCATTTGAAGCTGTTACCAAACCAGCTGAAGTAAGAGTTCCTCCGATTTGGGTAGCAGAACCTAGGCCTGTATTATTACCAATGGTTGTTAGGTCTGTACCTGTTGTATTGATATTTGTTGCACCAGTTACGGTATTTGTTGTACCTGTAACGCTAACTGTACCGCCACTAAGTGAAGTATTACCAGAGGTTACTGACAAGCCTTGACCAATTGTAGCACCTTGATTTGCTGTAAGGATAGCACCATTGACAGTTGCACCACCGTTCATTGTTGCAAGTCCGGTTGATGTAAGTGTACCGCTAACTAATGCATTGTTTGTAACAGTTGCAGAGTTAAGTGTTGCCGCTCCGGATGTTGACAATGTAGTAAAATCACCTGTTGAAGCAGTACCACCGGCACCAATTGGTGTATTTGCAAGACCATCTGCAACCAATGTTGCGAATGTACCATTTGCTCTAGTTGTTGCACCAATAACAGTATTATTGATACTACCATTATTGATTGTTGCTGATGTAGCAGTTAATGTTACACCAGTGATAGTACCACCGGAAATCACTGCATTTGATGTAGTCAATGATGTATTGGCTGTCAAATTTGTAAATGTACCGGCTGCTGGTGTTCCAGCACCAATTATAGTGCTATTGATTGTTCCACCAGTAATTGTTGCTGATGCTGTGCTCAATGATGCTGCTGTAGTTGCACCAAGAGTTGAACCACCTGCATTCAATGTACCTGTTGATGTATTACCAGTAACATTTGCTGAGGTAGAAGACAATGCACCAGTATTTGTTGTACCAAGATTAGATACACCTGTTACACCGAGTGTTCCACCAACTGTTGCATTATTTGTAACAGAAGCAGAATTGAGTGTTGCCAATCCTGATGTTGACAATGTGGTAAAGTCACCAGTTGAACGTGTTGTTCCGCCAATTGGTGTACCATTGATTGTTCCACCTGTGATCACTGCATTTGATGTAGTCAATGATGTATTGGCTGTCAAGTTTGTGAATGTACCTGCTGATGGTGTTGTAGCACCAATCACTGTACCATTGATTGTTCCACCGGTAATTGTTGCTGATGCTGTGCTCAATGATGCTGCTGTAGTTGCACCAAGAGTTGTACCACCTGCATTCAATGTACCTGTTGTTGTATTACCAGTAACATTCAAATTTGTGCCCACTGAAGCTGCACCGGAAATTGTTGCTGAAGCAATAGTTGAAGCACCTGCATTCAATGTACCTGTTGTTGTATTACCAGACACATTTGCTGAACTGGATGACAATGCACCTGTATTTGTTGTACCAAGAGTTGATACTCCTGTTACACCCAATGTGCCACCAACTGTTGTATTACCAGTAAGTGTTGATGCACCTGAAACACTAAGGTTACCTGTTACTGCTGCACCATTCGTTGCAGACAATGCACCGGCTACTGTCACAGGAGCGCCTGCGCCTGTTGCATTACCGATTGTTGTAACAGCATTACCAGATGTATTGATATTTGTTGTACCAGTGATTGTTGCACCACCAGTTGTTGTCAATGCACCTGATGCCAATGTACCTGTTGTTGTATTACCAAGAACTGTTGTACCAGCATTTAATGTACCTGTTGTTGTATTACCGGTAACATTAAGTGAACCAGCAGTAGCTGAATTGAGTGTTGCCAAGCCAGTTGTTGACAATGTTGTGAATGCACCAGTACTTGGTGTAGTATTACCAATTGGTGTATTGTTGATATTTGTTGCAGTTGTTGCACCAAGTGTTGAAGCACCTGCATTCAATGTACCAGCAACTGTTGTATTTCCTGCTGTCAAAACACCAGTATTTGTTGCCAAAAGGTTTGTTGTACCTTGTGTAACTGTCAACGCAGCACCTGTACCAGTTGAAGCAACTGTAACTGCTGAAGCGCTGCTTCCTGAGTTAACAGAAATACCATTACCTGCAGAACCTGCAGCCATTGATACAGCAATACCAGCTGTTGCATTATCAGCATTACCACGTGTTTTGTTAACAACGATACCTTCACCGCGACCTGTTTGTGTAATTCTTACACCTGCATTGTTCTGCGTAGTAGGATTTGAAGGATTGCTGTTTACATCAATAGAATATCCAAATGCAGGGTTATTAACTGTAATTGCTGTTGCATTTGAATTAAACAATGGATTGTTGCTAGTATTAACAGACAATGCAGTTCCACTTGTAGAAACATGTGTAATCTGTGCAGTTGTAGCTGTATTTAGTCCTGTTGAGGTTACATTCAATGCTACGCCTGTATTGCTTTGCGCATTCAATGCGGTACCAGTACCTGAATTGTTTGCGGAAAGTGCAGTTCCTGCGCTTGAGTTATTGAATTGACCTGTTGTTCCTGTACCTTGATTTGTAAGGTTGAACATTGTACCTGTCAAATCTGCTGTTTCATCGATTGGGAAATCGAGCGCATTGTTTGGTGACCACTGAAGTGAATTGCTAGCCAAATTGTAACGAAGAACATTACGATTTGAAGTAGGAGCATTCAACCAACCTTGTGTTCCGCCACCACCATTGTCTGCGCCTGTACCCATGAGCAAACGATTCAAACCAACACCACTTGTTGTATTTGCAGCTGCATTTGTTTCAGTTGCAAGTGTAGAAGGTGTGAGTTTTCTCCAGCTTACTGATGAACCATCCCAATGCAATGACTGATGTACTGCAGTTGGAGCATTCAACCATTCTTGTGAATTTGAACCAGTAGCCATGAGTAATTCATTTGCATCTGCTGTTGTTGAACCTGTGTTGAGGTCAACAGGAGCGACTGTACCATCAGCAATCTTTGCTGTTGTGACTGCACCATCTGCAATGTCAACTGTTGCAATACCACCATCAAGAATTGTTCTTGAGGAAACTGCACCGGTTGCCAATTTTTGCTCGATAACTTGAACATCACCAATGTGAACTGTCTTCACAGCACCAACTGCAATCTTAGGATTTGGATAAAATGCTGTCAAATCTCCACCTGCAGGGCCTGTAGGAGGAAATGTCAAGTTTGCTGAAAAATGTCTTTGTTCGATTGAACCATCAGCGATCTCTGCTGCACCTACCGCACCTGCTTTGATTTCAGGATTTGGATATGTGCCTGCAAGGTCACCACCTGCAGGACCGGAAGGAGCTGCAGTACCTGCTGTTGTTGCGAAAGTTGCATTTGCTGCATTCGCTGCATTCGCTGCATTGTATGCATAATCTGATGCAAATGCATAACCTGTTGTTGTCATTTTCATGCGTGGCATTTCAGGATTGTTTCCAACCTGAACTGCTGCCCAATAACCAGCTTTGAAATCTACTGCTGGAGGAAGTGGATTATTTGAACCAAGTACGATTGAGAATGCACCATCGGATGTAACCGCTAATGCATTTTCAGTGTAGAGCGCTGCTCCACCTGCTGCTTGTTCATAAACGTGAACACGAATATCGTAAGATCCATCTGCTACAGGCTTATTATTTGCATCAAGCAAAACACCTTGAAACGTGATGAAACGTGGGACTTGCGCCTCAACATTGCTAATCGGCAAAGCCAATGCACTGGTTGCTGCCAAGCCAACAAGAAAACCTTTTCTCATGCTGATAACTCCGAAAAGAAATAAAAATTATACTATACTTTAACTTTCAAAAATTACTTTACAAGCATCATTGGTACGCGAGCTTTAAGCACTTCACCATTTACGGTCAAGGACATCTCACATACATAATTACCTGCACTTACATCTGCACCTGAATCATCCTTTGCATCCCATTGAATGGAATGATTGCCAGACTCAGCATACTCATTATTAACTAACATTCTGACTTCACGACCAACCATGTCAACAACACGCATTGACAATACTGCACTTTGAGGTACTACATAATTGATGGTTGTCATCATCGAAAATGGATTCGGATAATTCGAAATAATGTTCATTCCTGAAACTGATGGGGTATTATCATCAACACCAGTTGCACCTTGCGTTGTTGGACCCCAAAAACCTACATATAGTTTGTTTCCGCCCTGAGCGAATTGTCCGGCCGCATATTGACCTATTGTACCATGCATTTTCATGCCATTGCCTACTTCAGCTGACATCATTCCACCACCTGCAATCACCCAATTACTTACAGTGTAAGTCTGAGCATTGAGGCTTTGGGAAGAGAAGCCTAATCCTGCAAGGATCAAAAACACAAGCATAATGCCTAAACGTGTTTTCATGTGAACTCCAAATAAATTGATCGTAAAACTATGTATTTCAATTACTTAGCGATTTTGAGATATATTGATTCCTGAGAACCTGGAACAATATATCGATACAATAACAGCAAAAACCGTTCCAAAGTGTAATATCCTTGGATTGTTTTTTCTGACAACATCAAAATTTATCATACAATTTGTTGATTTACTTTCAACCACCTCTGTGAAGGATATCAAGAACGAAGGCTGACGACCTCAAATTCCGATAACTCGCAAAGTTTATCAACATATTGCAACCTATTGATTAGTAAGGATTTGCACAAATTAGACGCTTATACTCAAGGTATAATAGGCTATTATGCACACTCTTACCATCGTGCCAAAATACAAATTTAATTACAAGACACAAAAGAAAGTTGAGATAAAAATATTATCAACAACAATCAGGATGCATCATCCAGAGGAAATTTATTACACACATTTGGCATTGCATTGTCAGAAAATCAACAATGTGTGTAAACTTTTCCACAGTCTTGTCATACTATGTATGGTGTTTAGGCAATTCAAGAGACACACATATCGTGCCAAAACCTATTTTTTTACCCTTTTCTTTTCAGAAATTGGCTGTATATAGCCACTTTTTATGCAAAGTTCTCTGATTTCAGGGTCTTTTGTGCCCTTATGCATTAGAATTATGGTCTCTTTTGCTCTATCTGATGTATTTCCATGCTTGATGATCTCTTGAAGCATGAGCTTTTGCCTACTTCCTGATGATAATCTCATGATTTCAACCATATCCCTTGCTTTGACGGATGAATCAGCGTGAATCAAGAGTTCGTTGAGGAGATCTTTCACTTTCTCGGGGTTTTGCCCCAGAAATATGGTTTTCAGTAAAGGCAATGTCACTTTTTTGGATGATTCCATTCCTTTTATGGCATTATTTCGAACAATTTGCAATTCTTCGAAGAATGCGCTTTGAAGCAAGTCAATGGCATTTTCCGGCATTAATCTTCCAATTGCATAAGCTGCTGCACCCCGGACCATGAATTGTTCATCTTGGAGACGATGGGAAAGCAATTTGATCGCAGTATCAGGCAATACTTCGAATTCGCCCAATTGCCTTGCGGCTATGGATCGCAAACGCCATTGTTCATGCTCAAGTAGGTTCAGCAATGGGCCAATTGCTTTTTGAATGCGTAGTTTTCCGCATTGAGTCATGGCAAAAGCCGAGACTTCCAGACTGTCATCCTCACATGCACTCAGTAATGCTTGTTCCACCTCTTGTGGGTATGTGGCATGCAAAGCGGGAATTATGTGCTCCAAGGCGAGTCTTTCACGAGGCATGATTGTGCCAAAATGGGCTTCGCAATAGTGCAATGCCTCCAAACCCAAAGCTATGATGTCTTTTCTTGCCTGTTCAACTCCGGATTGAAAACGCAAAGGTGCCGCGGATGCACGAATGAATAGTGAATCCATTCCAGACCAAGCTTTCCCAAAGTCCCTTTCCACGATTGATGTTTTCTCAATGATTGGTTTATCTGATTCTTTCTTGGGAAGATTGAATTCTCCATCCATGAATAATCCAAAAGTGGATTGCTTCGTGATGAGATTATTCTTTTGTGTATGAGTGTGATAATCGATTCCACCGGCATCTGCAAAAATTCCAATCATGCCATAATTTCTTCTGAAATCAGAATAACCCATCGTATTTGACTGATTCATGGCGATATATGCATCATTACCGCGAAGATCGGTGAACAATGAAATGGCATTGGCATTTCCGGCACCGAGTGAAAGACTTTCAACGGTATAGGTATCATTGCCATATTCATCGAGCAGATAACCAACTGCTATGTCATGACCACATCCTTGCGAAACTCCATGGGAAAGATAATTGTCATCACCATCAGCATCCCAAAGCAAACCTTGTGCAAGATGCACACCTGAACCTTGTGCATATTGATATGCTTTGTATATGTCGGATCCTTGGAGATCTAGCAAACCTCCAAAGCCAAACCAATAACCGGTGCCCTGTCCGTAAATGTCGGACATATAAGCATCATTGCCTGCATGATCGATCAGCAATGCATATCCGCCTGAAGCAATGGGACGATAGCCAAGTGCCGCTCCCTGCGCGAATGATTCGAAATGATCATCATAGCGTAATACATCTTTGAAAGGACCCGAACAGATATAGGTATCATTTCCTTGATGATCGGATAGAATGCCGACACCTCTTGTACTTGCAAAAGCTTGTCCATGCGCATGAATGGAATACTTGTCATTGCCGGATTCATCGTGCATAATTCCAATGCCAAAAAATCCTGCTCCCTGTGTATTCGTTTTCGATGAATAAATGTCAGCACCGGATTTGTCATGCACATAACCAACTCCAAATATTCCTGTCCCCAATGAAACATCTCCGGCAGAATACATATCATTGCCTTCCAAGTCATGCAATATTCCAATGCCAAAATATCCTGAACCCAATGTGAAATCTCCACCACGATATTGATCATCACCAGAAAAATCAATGATGCATTGCACAGGATGTTGCAGTGCTTGTTGTTTGCCACCTTTGATTGCATAGACATCATTTCCGGCTGGATCTAGAATCAACAGAAAATTTCCTTCATACACATCATTTCCACTTGATCCAATTGCGATGGTCCCATAGGGAGTGTTCAAACGCAATGGCTTGAGGTCTTTCACATAGTCTTCTCGAAGTTTTTCAGCGATGGAAAAGAGCTTGGGATAAGATGCAATAAGAGAAAGTCCATGCGTAATAATGTCTTTTGGAGGATCAGCACGAGAAAAGAATTTTTTTGCCAAATCCATGCCTTCGATTTCTGATTGCTTTAATGCATATAAAGACAATGTTTCGGATTCTTGTGAAAGCAAGAGCAATGAATCAGCTTGTTGTATGAGGAGTGTGTCTTTCAGCAATCGCAAGCGCGATTTCTCAGTTTGTTGAATCACATAGAGTATTGGTCCAAGATATTGTCTGAGCAATACAGCTGTTGTGAGATTGGTGATACGATCAAGTGGATGCCCGATGAGTTTATCAATTTCTCCGGCAGTAAGTTCATCATGAAGATAACTCTGCGTATATGAACCAAGATGTCCATCCTGCATTATTTGTGTAAACCATGTTTCACTGCTATCATGAATCAATGCTTGTACACCTTGCACATGTTTCATTGCAATGTCACCCATGAGCATTGGATATTCAAAGAGTGAAATCTGCAAAGGAGAACGATGTTTATCCGGCTTGATGATATCATGTGGCATCGCAAGATCGATATGTTTCATGCCGAGCATGGTCAATGATGAGTCAAGGACATTGATTGCTGTCGATGGAAAACCTTGACCAAACAATTGACAAGTCATGCACATGCATGCCAGCATGGTGATGATTCTGAATGTATGCATAGAATTATTCTTTTGAAGCGAGGTTTGATAATTGTTCGGAAGACAATGCATGAACTTCACATAATGCCCTCAATCCTTGCCAAGTGTAAATTCCTGTTGCATGTCCATCAGCCCATGTGGCTTGAATGCCATAATTTCCAACAGGAGTGAGCTCTTTGAGTTCATTCATGCCCGGTTTGAACATTTTCATTCCGAATGAGATTTTTTGTCCCATGATTTCTTCTCCTTGGCAAGCGGCACATGGACATTGATCGCGCATTGTTTCAAGAAGAATGGTGGATGTAAATCCATCATTCCATTCAATGTGCAAAAGATATGGTTTGGGACGATGTATTTTTGTTGGAAATGACATGGAAGAGAAGTTACATGTGAAGAAATACCATGACGAATTCAATACTCCAAAGAAGCGCAAGCGCAATCGGAAGAACTTTCATGGGTCCGATAAAATTCCCGTTTCGCTCATATCCGGATACTGCAGCTATCAACATGAATGGTATCATTGGTTCATGATATCTCGCGCTGCCGAAAAATATCATGCAGGGGAGAATCATGCAGAAAAGAATCACAAAGATATGAGATTGCTGATGTATTGACCGAAAGATCGAAACATATGACATGCCAAAAAACATCAAGATGCATCCCGGTATGAGTAAAACTATTGTCCAAGCGGGAAGTTGCATGAGTCTATCTCGATATGACATTGCATCCGTTTGAAACAACTGCAAAGGCAGATATGCATCAGAGGAAAAGAGATAAGCAATTTTCTTTGGTATCATGATAAGTGATTGCAATGGGTTTTCGGTGACATAAGCAATGGCTTTTGAAATGCCCAATGCATTTGCTTGCATTTCAGGAAGTGAATCGAAAACATTCATGTCGGGCATGACTTTGTATGATCCATTTGCATGAGCATTATTTCCGATATATAGATTGATTCCCGTATTTGATGCAATCACGGGTGAGCCCATTATGTTTGCATTGCGAATCACCCACGGCATCAAGGTGAGCAATGTGCATGTGAGATAGATTCCAATTTGTGCGAATGATCTCGACTTGGATAACAAATCATGTATCACTATGCCGATGACACAAAACACCATGACAGGTCTTGCCAATATTGCAATGCCCCAAAGCAATCCTTCCAAACCACGAGCAAGATGTGAGTGATATGTGAATCGTATGTTGATGCTAAGCATCATTGCGCATATTGCAAGCGGTTCCGACATCAATGTCATTGACTGTAACCAGGTCATCGGAAGAAGCAGATATATTCCCGATGCAAACAATGATTTCTTTTTTGAGACACCACATTCAACGAGAATGAGTCCTATGCAATATGCAGTTATGGAAACAAGTAGGGATTGCAGAATAAATCCCGAAATGATATGCGGTGAAATCATGTATGCAATTGATAGTGCAGCGGGAAATCCAATAGGACGATATGCAGTTGGTATTCCATTCACGGTATAGTCATGAGTTTCTGCAAGTCGCAATGCATGCTCATGATAATCCAGCGCATCGGATTGAGGGGGAATCGAACAGATACCTGCAATCAATGCATGAAAGATACACCCCATGATGCACATCAGGAGTAATCTTCGATTGAAATCGTGAATATGTGTATTAGAATCTGGCATGAATGAGAAACAGGGAAATACCGCGAGGCATTTCCCTGTTCATGATTAGTATGATGACTTGGTTAAATACTTCCAATCAGCGAGAATCGCATTGTATTTCCGAGCGGATGATTTTCTTCAACAGGTATCACGAAACTGAAATCCAAATTGAAAACATCATATCGAATACCTGTTCCAACAGTAAAGAATCTTCTATTTCCGATGGAAGCTGGTTCGGAGAAATATCCGCCGCGAAGTGCGACTACTTTTTCATACCAATATTCTACACCGAAAGAAGTTTCGATGCCACCTCTTTCCCAGGCGGTGACGAATGATTTTGGTATTGGGTCATTGACAATGCTATCACGACGCACGAGCAATTTTGCCATGTCGAAAGCAAATGTCAATTTATTGAAATCATCTTCCAAAACAGTGAGGCCTATTCCGATGCGCAATGTTGTTGGAAGTGGATCGGACACATTGATATATGTGACTTTGGGACCGATATTTGCGAGATTGAATCCCAGACCTAATCTATCTCCGAGGTCCAAACCGAAGAGATCCAAATTTTCGGGACGCCAGAGCATACCCAAATCAAAAGCCAAGCTTCGACCAATTCCATCACCGGTTCCGCTTCCTTGGACATTCACCGGTGCACCCAAATTTGATTCAATATATTTCAATTGAAAACCGGCGCCGATGTCATCGGCAATACGTGTACCATAGCCGACTCCAAAAGCATATTCAAATGAGCGAAATGTATTCAGCACTTTGCCGCTGAAATCCGTTCTTTTGAATTCGCCCAAATTCATGAGCATGAAATTTGCATTGATTGTTCCTTCTAGCGAAGGAACATATTGACTATAAGCAGCATGCGCATAGAATAAATCCGCATTGAATTGCGGTAGCCATTTTGCATAAGCCAATGCAACTTTTTTATCATTGGATTTTGTAGTTTCAGGAACTTGAAATCCAAGTCCTCCGACATTCCAATGTGTAGCATAAATATTATCTGCCAATCCTGTCCCCACTTCCCCCATGCCATTTGCCCGTGAATCGGGCGAAATTGTGATGAATGGTACGGCTGCTTGACCAAGCATTTGCGCCACACCGCTCATCATCACCAATGCAATCATCATGCATGTTCTTGCTACATTGTTTTTCATAAATAATCCATTCTATCAGTGATACTGTGTGTTTTTTTATAGTAAGGTTGGCATTTCATCTGTTGACGATGATTTTGCCATGAAGCATCATTCCGGAACCATTCGTCTGCTTCACATTCATTACGCAGTGATATACTCCGACGGGAACACCTGCATTGTATTCGTCTCTGCAGTCCCAGCGATAAGTCCAGGTATGGAGTTCTTGTTTTTCAATTTTGTCTTGTTTTACCAATCTGCCATTCAAGTCAAAAATACGAATTTCGGCTATGGTTGGTAATGATTGATTGTGGATGAAACCTATATTTGCTTCTTGATTCGTAGGATTTGGATACACAAAAAGACCCTCGGTGATCAAAACCGAATCATTGTCTGCAAGTCTGAAATATGTTTCTGTCTCTGAATAATTATTCCAAACATCCCAAGCTCTGACTCTGACGCTATTTGTGCCTTCCTTCAAAGTGAAGATTCGTTTTTGAGCTGTTCCTTTTCGTGCATCTGACAAATCAGCTTGATATTCCTCGGTGAGATCCACGGGGATTCTATCTGTATTGAACCATGCTTCAATATTATGTCCAATACCTGCACCTGTTGCATTGATTGCAGTATTATCAAACAAATCAACAATCAATAAGGGATTTCTTCTCACAAGATTTCCGGGCTGGAACGTTCGATTATCGAGATATACAGCAATGGTTGGACCAATGGTATCAGGTTCAGAGGCAGATTCAATTCCACCCACGGTAAATGATGTTGTACTACCCTTTGCTGTTTTGTCATCAGAGGCATAAGCAAAACCAATCATTCTACCGCGCTTATTTGTGAATCCGATGTCTTTGGGTACGATAAAGGATCCTGTGAAACGCCCATTATTGACTTGGAATGTGCTTCGTGCAAGTATGCTTCCTTGTTCATTGATTGTATGCGTCACATTATCAACGGGATCCTTGACTTTTAATTCAATGTCACTATCCTTTACAGTGACAAGAATGGTTCCATTGAATGAATCATCAATTTCTTTTCCATTGCCTTTGCGAATAGTACCTGCGACCGATACAGTTTGCAATGCCTTCATGCGAATGAGCGAAGTATCAGGAAGGTTTGCATCAATCGCTGTCATGTTTATGCTGTCGAATTGCACTATGTCATTTGGAAACTGCAAGCGCAATGATGGATCGCCGAGAATCAAATATTTTTCATCATTGTCTCTGAAGCGAAGTTGTTTTGTTTTAAACATTGCCTCACCGAGTGTGAGATATAGTCCATTTGCATCTCGAGAAAACAAGTCAGTGTAAAACTGTTCGCAGATTTCTGCATTTTCATAAGAATAGACAAGTCTTGTAGCTGCAAAGACACCAATTGCTCCACCTCTTTCGCTGCGCACGAGGTCTTCTGCTCCGGATTCTCTTTCGGCATCATCGAATCGTGCAAAATCGCATGTGGCTGCAGTGAGAAAAAAGAGTTTGTCTTTATTCAGCATTTGCGGGATGATGGTTTCTTTTTCGAATACTCGTTCATGAGCCCAAAGGCGTGGGCTTCCATGACCAATCCAATTAAGCAATACCACTCCATTATCATTGATTTCAGAAAGAAGTTCTTGCGTGACCGCTGGTTTTCTGCGTCCATTCGACACAATTTCTGCAGGATATTCTGCGAGATATATTTTTTCGAGAAGCATATCTTCGGGAATATAGGTTCGTGCGAGTCTTTCTGATTGACTTGTATGTTGAGTTCCTTCACTTCCTGATCCAACCGGACCATCATCTGCCACGAGGCATACTCTTTGTTGCCATGTGCCTTTCATCAATTGTTGTTCATAATGTTTGATTTTTTGAACAAGCCACATTCCATTATCGTTTGATAGCACGGGCATGCGAGCCATCATGATATCAATCATATTGTCTTTGCCGATCAAACGAGCGAAATAATCATCTACACATGCCGATACAGTTTCTCTGTATTCTTGGGGAGTATCATCGATTTGATATGTGGGAATGAAATTGGTCTTCGTTACTTGAATGTTTTTATAATCATAATGTCCATCTCCCCAGAACATCATGTATTTCGGTTTTTTTGTCCAATTGTTCAATGCATGTGTTGCATAATCTCTGATTGCCGTCACATCTGTCATGCCACATGAAAATTCTGCAAAAATATCTTTCGTTGTAACAACTTTTACTGAAGTTCCTGTTGATTCTCTGTACGCTTTGTATGCATTAGCTGATTCCAATAATTCTTGATGAGTTATTAGAAGCATTTCTGCACCCTCATTGTCATTTCGCAATTCAGAAAGTGTTATTGTTTTGATTGTCGGCGCGATGAATGCACCTGAAACAAAATATCTTCTTGGCTTGCTTGATGATTCTGTATTGCGAAAAACATATATCCCTCCGGTTGTGGAAACATTCTCCAACAATTGCGGATGGCGTGGATTGGAGATGTCGAATCCGAAAATGTTTTGTCCGGTAAATCCCGATACATTATACTCTGTTCCACCATTTTTTTTCAAATCTGAATACACTTCCAATTCATTGTTGAATGCATTGAGGGTGCGTGGATACAGGATTTCAAACCAATCCATGATGGCTGTTGAAGCGGGGCCACCCAAAGGACTTTCATAGGAGAATCTGAGAACCGAACGATTATCTTGTGGAATCAATGTTGAAGGGAAGCGTATCTCTTGCAATGGAGTTCCTTTTGCTTCTGTATAGCTATATGGATTATTGAAAGGATTGGTTCCGGAGATATTCACCACATCAATTTCTTTTCCTTGTTCACTTACTATCAATGTACCGTCTTGTTTTGTTTTGCTTACGACTCTATATCGATATGTGATTGAATCAGTTCTTGCCAAATCTTGAAGAATTGTAGTGTATGTTCTTGGGGAAAGTGATTCAATTGTTTTTCCGAACCAGATTCTACCTGATGGTGCTGAGAATGCATTCATCAATTCTTCTTCATTGAACATGCGTGAGGTGAATGTTGAAGGTCTATGAGCAATGGAATCTGCCGGAATGGTTGGCAATGCTTTTGCGCGCAATCCGGGTGTGCCGCCAATGGTGATCAAATAGGACGACTCTTTGTCATAAGGATGCGTGAAATGTCTGAAATCAAGATTTTTTCCGGCATCATCAGTGCCAAGTCTGAAGCCGGTCGCAGGTTCACCATAAAAATACAATCCTTCCAACTCTCCATCAGCCGTGGTTCGTACAATCACAGCTTGTTCGCTCATGGAATTTACGCCTGCAGAATCTACATTCTCAGGCAATAATGTTCCTCCCAATCCAAATACTTTGAGTGTTGAGAGGGCATCTTTGTTTGCGATGATTCCGGCGGAGGCAAGCATTGACTTATCTATTCTGTAAATGCCTTGTTTGGTCACTTTTACTTGTGCCCAAGGTCCGGAAGATTTTAATGTGCGAGGTGTGATTTTTGCATACGATTGTTGATCACCCACTGTCCATGATTTCGTTTCCCGATGATTTGCAGTAAATGCAAAGTCATCAAATCCCGGATCTTTTCGTGAAGAGGTGAATTGTGCTTGATTGAATGCAACAGTACATTCAATGCTTTTTGGAATTTCTATAATCCCCGAAGCAGGATTTGTTCGAAGAGCTTTGATGAGTAAATGAGCGACATGTCGATTGCGAGAGATTCCTGAATATGAGATTGAAGCCCAAGAATTGAAATCTGCTTTTGCATAAGCCGATGCATTGATGACATATACAAAATCGGAAATGGAATCAGACACTTTTCTCAGCGTTGGAATGGGCGCAATCCTTCCCTTCACTTGTTGAATGATTCCTGATTTGCATGATTGCAAAGCAAAACCATTCTCATTTGGAACGGTTAACGGAATTGAATAGACGATTGAACTAGGTGAGCCGGCATCTCCGATGCGCATTGCATCTTTGATGATTGGTACAATCGTGGTTTCTCCATCAATTGTTTTGATGGTGTCATAGCCCAAAATTGAGATGTCAATACGAACCGTAAATGATGAAGTAGTTGACTTGATAATAGACCCCTTTGGAATACCTTGTTGTGCCCTAGAATTTGCCACACTAAACATGACAAACATTAGTACTATGATCCCCTTGATCATGGATACCTTATGTTTTGCAAAAATTGCCATGTAAATCTCCTTACAATGAAATTGCATGGTTATGAATGAAACAGACCTCATTGGATTATGCCCATATCCTGAAAATGGATTCCCCGGGGCTAGGCTGTTCATGAATAAAACCATGATATGGTACAGACATGTATCGTAAGAAGAATAGGCAGTTGCTAGTATATGGTTAATGAACGAATGCAAATTACCATGCATCACCAACTCTCACAAACGAAAATTTATGCCAAAGTCTGCAGATTGTGATAAAATCACAATGTTGACTCGATTAACAACAATGAACAAAGAGATTTAGTTTGCACAAACGGCTGAAAGTGTGGAAGTATTTCAACACTCTTCCTGACACTTTTGGCGGGGTTTACTCAATTGCGTAAATTTGGAATGTGGAAAAGGGGTCTTGGGATCTCTTCATTGTTGTACTATTGAGGCACAGTGCCTTTGCCCATGCTTGTTACTTTACTCATTGGCATAGCAGTCGGCTTTGTTTTGGCCATCCCTCCCGGACCCATTGGTGTGTCCGTGATAAAGATAGCGCTCAACAATGACAAAAGAGGGGGCATCCTGATTGGTATTGGGGCATCTCTCATGGACATGATATACTGTTTGATTGCCATGCTGTTCACAACGGCTGTTTTTGGCTCTTTACAGTACTTTTTCGACAAATATCCATTTGCAATGCTGCTCTTTCAGGGTTTTTGCATTGCTGCAATGTTGATTTTTGGTCTTTTACAGTTCAAAACACCAAAATTTTCTTCAACATCACCAGATTTGGAGAAAAAAATAGAAAATTCGCCATTAAAGCGCATCATGGAGCGCTTAAAACAAGGGGGCCCTTTTTTCCTTGGTATAGCAATTGCTCTTGCAAATATTGCCAATCCAACGTTTTTGCCATCACTTGCTTATACGTGCATGTTTGTGCAGCATAGCAATATGATTACGGTTTCTTCGTTGGATAGTGTCCTGTTTTCTTTGGGATTCGGGATTGGAAACTTTGCATGGATGTATTTGCTTCTTCGTGTACTCCTGCATTTCAAGGCCAGGTTTTCAGCTGAATTCACTCTCAGGATTCAGCGCTTTGCCGGTCTCACCATGATTGGCGTAGGGACATATCTTGGGTATCGAGTGATATTGTTCACGAAATGGCCTGAGATACTTCGATTTATTTTCTGAAGGTATATTTTACATACGAAATAGTAAACCATTGGTTCAAGATTGAGCCAAGATGAGACGGTGTCTTTAATTACTTTACATAGATAGAGGTTATCATGAATCGCAGACTTACTTCGATCTTGTTTGCGCTGTTTTTCTTCTCTTTTTCGGTACTGCAGTCGCAGGAACCCGGATGGGATCTTGCCAGAACAGGAGGAAATATACAGTCAGACAAAGGATTGTCCATTCATCGTTATTCACCGAGCATTACATATGTCGGAGGATATTTTTCGAATTCCATTTCATTTGGGTTGATCAATATTCCAGGTAGTGGTGGAGAGGATGGACTCTTGGTTCGTTTCACAGGTGATGGACAAGCAATATGGGTGAATCGCATTGCTGGTCCGGGAAATGAGCGTGTGCTTGCAATAACCGGTGATGCGAGCGGAAATGTATATGCAACCGGTTACTTTGAACAAACTGCCGGTGTGAGTGGAACATTCATCGATAGCAAAGGTGGCAAAGACATCTATCTTGCAAAGTATTCACAGGCAGGTTTATTGATGTGGGTGCGCACACTTGGAAGCAAAGGCGATGATATGGGAACCGGCTTGAGCTGTGATGCGCAAGGAAATGTGTATTTGACTTCGACATATTCAGATTCCATGACATTTATTGCAAAGACTGCCGATACAATTCGTTATGCAACAGCAGGTGGTAAAGACATCGCAATTCTACGATTTGATGAAAATGGAAAAATCATGTCACATACTCGTGGCGGAAGTACGAATGATGATTTCTCCTCCGACATCATTGTTCATCCCGGTGGAGTTGCCTTCAATGGAACATATTCCGGAAGAATAATAATGAATAATGATTCTTTGACTTCTGTTGGTGTAAGCGACATGTTCTTGGCGAACTATTCAGTAGATACTTTATTGGTGTTCAGACCAACATGGCTCATGAATATTGGTGGATTGCAAACTGAATCAGCTGATGACATAGACATAGATCCACAAGGAAATTTTTATGTGACAGGTACTACAAATGGAAATGTCACAATTGGACAGCAAACGCTCAATGCGCTCGGAGGATCCGATGGCATACTGGCAAAGATCACGCCTGCAAAAGTTGTTGAATGGGCACAATTGATTGGTGGAACAGGCAATGACAATTGCGCGGGAGTCAGCATAGACAATACAGGCAATGTGATGACAACCGGAATATTTTCAGGAACCGTTTCATTTGGATCAACAACTCTTTCTTCTCGTGGTGGAAGCGATGTATTTGTTGCGAAAATGAATGCCAATGGAAATACACAATGGGTCAAACAAGCTGGTTCAACTTCTGATGACAATGTGGAATCAATCTCCAATAATGGCGGAGGTGGTGCACTCATCACAGGGTCGCATGGATTTGAAACTATACTCGAACCATTCACTTTAACCGGAAAAGGTTCAGATGATTTTTATATGGCTCGTATTTTGGACATCGCACAAAATGATCTTGCGGTGATTTCTATCAATACGCTTCCTGCACCATTCACACCCGGTAAAAAACCAATTACCGCCACTGTGAAAAATACGGGTAGCAATACAATCAATACCGGAAGCATCGAATTGTATGAAGATGGAGTCAAACGTGCGACCAAAGCATTGCCATCTTCCATTGCTCCCGGGCAAACTCTTGAAGTTTCACTTGATTCCATCAATTTCAATCCTGCAACGTATGTTTCATTGATGGCAGTTTCCATGCTACCAAATGGTCAGCAAGATGGAAATACAGGAAATGATGTCGTCAACCGCCGTGTTGCCCCCGGACTTTTGAAAGGCACATATACTATTGGTGGAAAAGATCCTGCTTTTACTTCCATTGCAATTGCTGCGGAATATGTCAGCAATTGGGGAATTCTCGATTCAGTGACATTCCATGTGCGTCCGGCAATCTATGATGCACAAGTAGTACTTGGTCAAATCCCAGGATCAGCTCTAAACAAACCTGTCATCTTCAAAGCAGATCCGGAAACAAATCAAGCGCCAACCATTTCATTCACATCTCGTTATGCCGAAAGAAATCATGTGATGCTTTTGGATGGTACAGACAATGTGCAATTCAACAATATGATTGTAAGTTCAACATCAGGTCTTTTGGGCAATGCAATCATTTTACGCAATAATACTTCTTCATTGTTATTCGATAATGTAACAATCAATGTTCCACTCACTGCAGCAGGAAATGGCATCACGATTGAATCCACAAACAATGCTCAGAACATAATCATTAAAAATTCAGTGTTCAATGGTGGTGATTATGGTATTCTTAGCAATTATGACACTACATTGTCTGCAGTGAATTGCACAGTCACCAATAATCAATTCTCAAGAACAAAGATTGGAGGCATGCAACTTCGCAATGTCAATACTGCATTGATTTCAGGAAATACATTCAAACCTTCAGGAACAGCAAATCAAGGTTTGTCCATCATGAAGGCAGTAGGCGAAGTAAAAATTACCAATAATGTTATTCTTGGTTTAAAACAAGGCTCGGCAATTGCAGTGCATGAAGCTCCCGGTAGTGTGAATGCAGGAACATTGATTGCAAACAATATGACAACAGTTGGGGACAATGGAAGCAATGGAACCGGAATCATACTCAATAAAACAGGATTTGCAGGGATTTATCATAATACCATACGTGGATTCAACACATCGCTCAATGCATCTCTTTTGAATATCAATGGTGGAAACAATATCACTGCATTGAATAATATTCTCTCGAATGCTGATCGTTGTATTGGAATTTCAGTAACACATGATCAAACACAATCCATGCCTCTCAGCATTTCAGATTTTAATGTCATACATACCGACTCTGGTTTCGTAGGACAAATAAATGATGGCAACTCGACCAATCAATATAGCGGTCTTGCACAATGGAGATTGGCAACATCAAAAGATGCGAATTCAATTTCAAAACGTATTGCATTTTCAACAGATGGCGTTCATTTGAATGGAGTTGATGAACAACTATTTGGAGATAGAACAGTCAGTCAAATCATCGACAAAGACATCGATGGAGAGGAGCGTCGCAATAGTTATATAGGTGCTGATGAAATCATACCTGTGATTACGGTATTGCAACAACCTACTCGAACCATAACTTGTGATACAACCAATGCAATCATTTTTGTCAATGCAACAGCTACTTTCAATGGTCAATTGACATATCAATGGACAAAAAATGGTGTGCTCATTCCAAATACAAATAATGACACACTCTTCATCAATCGAGCAAGCTATCAGAATGAAGGATTTTATCGTTGCATCATAAAATCAAATTCGGGTGCTGATACTGTTCTCACAAATCAAGCACAATTGCTCGTTTCAACGAGAACGACCATTCTCAATGATATTCAAAATCAATACACTGTGGCGGGTGGCATCGCAATCTTTGATATTGGTGCAGAAGTGGCAAGCGTTCCACCAACTCATCTTGTAAAATATCGTTGGTTTAAAGACAATGTTGAATATACCACCAATACAAATAGCATAACCGGAGTGAATACGCCTCGTTTGACATTGAAAAATGTGACAGTCGCAGACACAGGTGCTCGCTATCGCGTGATTGTTGAAGGTGCATGTGGATCTGATACAAGTTCGATTGCCGGCATTTATATGCCCGGTGTTCTTTTTTCAAACCAACCAAAGGACACAATTGTTTGCCCAAATGGAAATATCAGTGTAAGTGCTGAAGTGTTTCCAACAATCGCTGGTTTGGATCTTGCATATCAATGGAAGAGAGGAATGGTTTCACTACCTTCAAATAATAGAAGATATCAAGGTGTAAATACGCCAATACTTACAATTGATAGTTTGAATGCCACTGACACTTCAAGCAATTATGTATTGGAAGTGATTGTCATTGCAAACAATGCTAGGTTCTTTTCGAATCCCGTGAAAATATTGAACTATCAAGCAACCGCAATCACAAAACAACCTGCTTCAAATCAAGTTTGCATGAATAAGCCTTATACAATTAGTGTAGATGCACAAGGATCAGGTCTTTCTTATCAATGGCAAAGAAATGATACCAATATAGTTGGAGCAACGGAAGCATCTTATACTGTGCCTAAAATGGACAGAAGTTTGATTGGACGCTATCGCGTGATTGTATCAGGCATCTGTGGAACGACAGCTTCGAATATTGCAAACATTTCTGCATTGCAAGAATTGGTTGTATTGAGTCAATCACCAAAAAATGTCGTTCAAAATTTGACAAAAGATTTAACACTCAATGTCTATGCCGCCGGCGTCGACCCACTTCGCTATCAATGGTATAAAAATGGCGAAAAACTTGATGGTGAAACTGCATCAGTCTTTTTCAAAGCCAATGTAAGCATTGCCGATACCGGTTCCTATTGGTGTGTAATCAGTGATCGTTGTGATACAATTCTCTCCGATTCAATACGCGTAAAACTCGTACCTGTATCAGTTGAAGAGAGTGTTGCCGGTGAATATAGCATTGGTTTGCAATCAATTGCACCAAATCCTGCTTCAGACAATATTCAAGCACGCATCATCAGCATGATGCCGGGAGAAGCAATGATTGAGATTCATTCAATCTTTGGATCAACAGTCATTCCTATGTTCAAAACATCACTTGAAAAAGGAATAAATATAGTCCCAATCCAAACGGATATGCTTCCTTCCGGAACATATCTTTGTACGATGACAATGAATGGCATGATAAGTACCCATACATTCTCTATTGTAAAGTAGAATCAATCACAGAGTCTGATTCAAAAGCCATGGAGTTAATCCATGGCTTTTTGTTTTAGGACAATACAGATTACCAATGATTTATTGTAAATTTGTCATGCTTTAATGACCCTCAAATGTGGAGACATGATGTATTTGCGACTTTTTCTTCTTTGCTATTTGCTCAATGCTTCAATTGCGATTTCACAAGTGGTAATACCCACTTCAACCAGAGTGCGTGAGCCGGAAAGTGAACCCAGAGAACATCCAATAGACATGCAACTCATGTCTGTCAAACTTCGTTTCCAACCAGAACAAGGATTGGTGAAAGGTATAGTGACGCATGTTTTCAACCCTCTTCGGAAAACCGTTGATTCCATCATCTTTGATGCAATTGATATCACGATCAAAGAAGCAATGCACAATGGAAAGCCGGTGCGATATAGAAATACAGACAATTCTGTAATTGTCTATCCGCTGAATATGCATTGGAACACTCTCGATTCCATATCTTTTGTCTATGAAGCAAAGCCAAGAAAAGGACTCTATTTCATCGGTTGGAATGATACCACAAAAAGATCCAGAATGCAGATTTGGTCGCAAGGACAAGGCATTGACAATCGAGCTTGGATTCCGATGTATGATGAGATGAATGATAAGTATATAACGGAAACCATCACAACATTTGATAAAGAGTATCAAGTATTGTCAAATGGCGACTTACTTTCTGCAAAAGAAAATAGCGATGGTACAAAGACATGGCATTATCGAATCAATAAACCTCATGCTCCATATCTCTTAACCTTGATTGTCGGGAAATATGCAATCGAAGAAAGAAAATCATCAACCGGAATTAAACATGCATTGTATTATTATCCTGAATTTCCCGAAAGAGTTGAACCCACTTATAGGTTTTCCACTGAGATGATGGATTGGCTTGAATCTTATATTGGCATTCCATATCCTTGGAAAACCTATGCGCAAGCAATGGTTCAGGATTTTACATTTGGTGCAATGGAAAATACAACTGCAACAACTTTTGGTGACTTCTCCTTTGTAGACAAAAGAGGATTCAAAGACAGAAGTTATATCTCTACAAATGTTCACGAACTTACACATCAATGGTTTGGTGATTATATCACCGCTCGCTCACAACAGCATGTATGGCTGCAAGAAAGCTTTGCAACATTCTATCCCAAATATTTCTTTAGAAGATATGCGGGCCCCGTCATGGAGGACGCAAAGAAATTATTTGGAGAAGATGCATATCAATGGAATCGTCGTGGCGAACAGAATTCTGCATTGGCTGCCGGAGAAAAAGATCGCTTGCCAATCGTCCACCCTTCATCCGGTTCAGCACGGATTTATCCAAAAGGCTCAACGGTCATCGACATGTTGATGTATGTATATGGTGAAGATGAAGTGAGAAGAGTCATCAAACACTATTTGCAGAATCACGCTTATGGAAATGTTGAAACGAATGATTTATATCTCGCTTTTCAAGATACACTCGGGATTAGCCCAGACTGGTTTTTCGAACAATGGTTGTATAAAGGCGGGGAACCTCACTATTCCATCAATTATGTTGAAGTCGTGAAAGAGAATGTCAGAAACACCGTATTTCATATTGAGCAAATACACGAACAAGATGAACTCACAAAGCCATTTTCGATGCCTATCGTATTTGAAGTGCATTATAAAGATGGAACCAAAGACAGCAGAACAGCTTGGATTGATAAAGTTTTTCAAAATGTGCTTGTGCCGAATCCCGGTAATAAAGAAATCGCCTTTACTTTATTTGATCCGTCAAGCAATATTTTGAAGCGCATAACATTCAAGAAATCATTTGCAGAATTACGCGAACAAGTATTGAATGCACCAAATATGATTGATCGCTATGATGCACTCATTGCACTCAAAGAAATTGAAGAAGCGGGAAAAGATGAATTGTTATCCAAAGTATTTGCAAAAGAAACATTTCATGCAATGAAAAGTGAAGTTGTCAATCAAATGCATGAACGCAAATCACCTTTGGCGATGTCCATTCTAAAAAAAGCACTTGAAGACAATTCTGAAGATGTGAAAAAAAGCGCATTGAATGGATTTCGTATTATTCCAAAGGACATGAAGTCTAATATCGAACAATTACTCAGGGATGATTCTTATTCCATCATCACGACTGCATTAGAAAAATTGTGCGATGCATTTCCCAATGAAATACCAAACTATGTGAAACAAGTTCAGAATGAGATTGGTTTATATTCACAGATTCTCATCAAATCATTAGAGATTCGTGCCGGCAAAGGTGATGCCAGTGCTCTGGATTCACTGATTGATTTGACTGGACCATCACATGAGTTTTGGACACGCAGAAATGCTATGAACTCTCTAAAGCGCATCAATGCTTTCAATGAAAAAGCTCTTTGGAATATGTTGGATGCAGCATGGAATCCAAATTCTCGTTTGGCTTCTAATGCAGTGGAGACTTTGCAATATTTCAATCAGCAGGCAAACAACAAGATTCTCATGATTTCAGCCAAGAATAGCAACTCTAATTGGCAATCATGGCAAAAAAAGCAGTGGGATCAAATCTTACGCTGATTGATTCAAGAAATTATCATACTTTTGAAAAAGACTTCTAAGGAGACCACAATGAATATAGTATTCAGATCGATTATCGCCATTTTCATTGGCATGATCACATTGTCATCATGCACAACAAATACTGAGCCCTCAGGTTCGGCAACACAATTGACATTATCCGAAATAAGCAATAATGCCGGGTATGCTTGGTTTGATGCTGAGAAGACACTATATGTACCGGATGATTCAAAAGTTCGTAATATCAGTGAAAGCTTTAAAAGCAAGAATCAAAAGATTTACTTTTTCGTAAATCCTTCTTGTTCTTGCGAAGGAACAAAAAAGACATTCCCTCATGCTATTCGCATTTTGAAGGATGCGGGAGTTCCCGATGATCGCATAGTGATTTATTCCATGAAATCTCATACTGATTCACATCCATTGATGGATAAATTTACATTGCGCGGTCTTCCCTCCATTTTCATCACAGTCAATGACAATCTAAAATGTAAGATGGAAGTTATTGATGGTAAATTGCTTGTCACCGGAAATGGAAAAGTGGATGATAGCCCGGGTTCAAAACTAGAAGAAGTAATGGCAGAAGGTTTTAATTGGTAATAAAAAAGCCGCTCACATGAGCGGTTTTTTTTATCCTATATCTCTTGCTGATTGCTCTATCTTTTTTGCGAATGCATGTTTTGTCCAGTCAAATCCTTTTTGTAAAACTGCCGCATTCCCTTTCCCCGGCGCAGAAATCCCATTTGCTTCCATATCATGATCCATCATGATGTGCACCAATTCTTCGAATGTAATAACAGGCTCCCATCCAAGTTGTTTTTTCGCTTTCGAGATATCAGCTTGTAATTTATCAACTTCTGTTGGACGAAAATATCTTGGGTCAACTTCAATGATGCATTGTCCGGCTTTCACATTCATCAATGAATTGATTGCATATGCTTTTTCTTGTACACCAATTCCTTTCCATTCAATCTGGAGCCCGACATAAGCACATGCTGTGTCAATAAAATTACGAACTGAATGACATGTGCCTGTACCAACCACATAATCATCAGGTTTGTCTTGTTGAAGCATGAGCCACATCATTGCAACATATTCCGGTGCAAAGCCCCAATCTCTCAATGCATCAAGATTTCCTATATACAATGTTTGTTGTGTTCCTGACAATAATCCCGCGATCGCTCGAGTAATCTTGCGCGTCACGAATATTTCACCTCGTCTTGGACTTTCATGATTGAACAATATTCCATTGCATGCAAACATGTCATAGGCATTGCGATAATTGACTGTCATCCAATAGGCATATAGTTTTGCTGCAGCATACGGACTTTGCGGCATGAAAGGCGTTGTTTCATGTTGGGGTGCAGGTGCAGAACCATAGAGTTCTGAAGATGATGCTTGATAAAACTTCGTATCGATTCCACTTCTACGAATTGCTTCGAGTATTCTCGTTGTCCCAAGTGCAGTGATGTCTCCTGTGTATTCCGGCATATCGAATGATACGCGGACATGACTTTGCGCACCAAGATGATAAATTTCATGTGGAGCAATCGAATGCATGATTTCCGTCAAGATGCCGGGATCAGACAAATCGCCATAATGCAAATGCAATCTAGCTCCATGTTCATGTGGATCAACATACATGTGATCGATGCGATGTGTATTGAATGTACTTGCTCGACGAATGATTCCATGCACTTCATATCCTTTGCTCAAGAGATATTCAGCAAGATAAGATCCGTCTTGTCCGGTAATACCTGTGATTAATGCAATAGAACTCATGGAATTACTCTCATTCAATTGGTTTGCGAATCATTCTGCACATAAAAAATCCATCACTTCCATGCTTAGCGGGATTCATCGAAAGCATTGCGGCATTTGGATCTTCAGAAAGCAATGCATCAGACACTTCTTTGGGAAAAGCATTTCGTAGTGGATCAGGTGCAAAAGCATCATTCTCATTCAAAAAGCGCTTCACTATTTCTTCATTTTCTTCTTGCATCAAAGAACATGTGGCATATACGAGAACACCTCCGGGTTTCACATAAGCAGAAGCTTTGTTGAGAATCTCCAATTGTGTGCGCTGAATACTTTCTACATGTTTTTTCTTCAAGTTCCATTTGATATTCGGTGATCTACGAACTGTTCCCATGCCCGTGCAAGGTGCATCCACCAGTACCGCATCGCATGTTTGTGCATATTGCATCAATGCGCTTTTTGCATGATTCTTCAAATGCATTGGTATGATGCGAATGGAAAAATATCCGGCGCGCTCTGCTCGATTACGAATTTCTCTCATGCGACTATAATCAATGTCGGTGGAGAGAATCTCACCTTGATCATGCTGCAACATAGCCATGTGCAATGATTTACCACCGGCACCGGCACAATAATCCAGAATGCGCCAATGTTCTTCCGGGGAAACAGCCAAAGAAATCAATTG
>Ga0129333_10000820_pt1 | contig 27298 bp, 33 predicted proteins | sample CPB6_08_DNA_FD_94474 | JGI IMG/M metagenome (GOLD analysis project Ga0129333, IMG submission 94474) | Freshwater to marine salinity gradient microbial communities from Chesapeake Bay, USA - CPBay_Sum_0.6_0.8_DNA | ecosystem: Environmental > Aquatic > Marine > Coastal | place: USA: Chesapeake... | reverse complement strand
TCAGCACCAGTGATACGGAACGAGTGGGTGAAACCACGCGATTCTTGGTTAGCAAGTTGAGGCATATTCTTATGTCTTTCTAGTTAGTGTTTTCAGTTAAGATTAGGAATAGGCGATCTTGCCGTGAGCTTGCGGATGCTTAACAACCAGCGTACCAGCAACGTCGATATAACCACGCTCGCCACCACCTTGGTTCTCAAGACGGGTAGCACCCATCGGGATGAGGGTGTTGAAGCCGAGGTATTTCGGGTTGATAACATAGCCAAGACCATTCGAGGCGGTCATGCAGCTTGGGTTGCCGTTAACGATCTTAACGATACCGAAGTCAGAGTCATAGAGGTTAACAGCAAAGGTGATAGCCTTGCTGGTAGCGTCTTGATTGACGTGGTAGGTTTGGCTACTGGCCGAAGCAGTGGCACGGGTGAAGCCCGAAACAACCTTACGGAGAGCGACGTTAGCAACTAGCGTGAGACTGTTCATCTCGCCATTACGGGAGAAGATCGAACCGATAACATCGTTGAAGGTGGTTTCCGTAGGAGCCGCGCTGAGGATCGAGCCAGAAGGCGTACGATAAGCAGCGGGAACTGGGTTCGTGGCTTGAGCGGTGGACTGAATCCACTTACCAAGACCGCGCATACCGTAGGGAGTACCAGCACCGTTTTCGACAGTCATTTCGTTGTCGGAGGCGAGGGTAGCTTCGATGTCACGCTTGAGTTCACGCATCGACTTGGCTTCGGCTTGGGCGATGTTAGCAGGGCCAACGCTCGTCACAGCTTGTTGCAGGTTCGACACGAGATAGTCGCGGCGCATGAGTTGGATGTAGTTACCAAGGCGAGCGCGATCAGCAAACTTGTCGCTGAACGAAGTCACATCGGAACCTTCCGAAACACCACTCGTCACGGGAGCAGCAAGGCTATCGACGGTCCACTCGGTGTAGGTTGAGGATGCCTTGCCCTTCGATGCGAGCGAAAGGATCGGGGTTTCTTCGGGAGCAAGGATAGCAAGTTCGTTGCTGAGATCCTCACGGTTAGAGATAGCGGAACCTTGGCCAGTCTTGGCGACAGGTGCGCTGGGTTGATAGGTAGCACTAATGGGCATAATTTTAGTTAGTTAGAAGTTATTTGAATTTAGCGATTCTGGCAGCAATCCATTCATCTGCACTCCCAGTTTTTTCAAACCGGCTGTACGCATCTACGACCTTTGCATTCTTGGTGGTGGAAGACTTAGCTGCGCCAGCACCAAATGGGGTTGAGGATGGATTTACCTTCAACTTATTTCCCACCGCTGGTTGGGCCTTGATCTTCTTTCCTCCGTAAATAGACCGAGCTGCGTGAGCTAGGATGTATTCAATTTGGAAACCAATCTCTGGGATTTGTGCTTTTACTTTGTCAACTAGTGGGTCCGACACCAACGCTTTGTAGCTCTTGCCAATCTCAGACTCTTCGTCTTGGATCTCTGGCACTTCTACTTTTGCCGCTTCCTGGTACTGCTTGGCCATTTGCTCGAACTGGGCAACCTGGATTAGGTGCTGTTGTTGAGCTGGGATGTACTTCGTCAGTGCCTCTCTAGCGTTGCGGTTGGCTTTCCGAATCTGCTTTTTGGTAAACTCCTTGTCTCCTACCACGATAATGTCCTCGGGACCGTAGTCCTCATGTTCTTCTAGGATCTCGTCGGTAGACTCAAGGGTCTTCTCAAGTTCGTCGTACTTTCCTTTCAGTTCCTCGAATGAGGTAACATCACGGAATGGGTTCTCGTCTTGAGGAATTACCTTTGCTGGCGTTTGTGGCTGGGATTGAATCTTCTCCTCAAGGGCTTTCTTTTGCGCTGTCAGTTCTCCAATGCGCTGTAGGAGGCGTGACTTGCCCTTCTTGGCGAGAGATTGAATCTGCTCTGTAGTCAGCGATAGCAGGTCAATTTCGGCTTGCTCCTCGGATTCAGTATCGGAATCGTCCTCGTCGGCTTCCTCTTCAACCTCTGAAGATTCCTCGTCTTCTAGACTGGCAGGTTCTTCGTCCTCGGTTTCGGAGGGTTCCTCGGGTTGTTCCTCTGGTTCCTCTTCTGGGGCAGTGTGTCGAGCCACACGTTGAGCTAAAAGCTCCTCGAATGACAGGTTGGACACCGATTCTGTAGCTTCGGCGGTAGCTTCTGGATTACTCATAATGTTTGTTTAGAACGCCATTTACGCTCGGCGGTGCGTGTTCGTATGAAGTCAAGCCAAAAATCATTATTATGTCAAGTAGTTTAGTAAGGTATTGAGTTGCCCAAAAACTCACGCGTTTTTTCTAGAACTGAAAAGTCTGTTGACATGACGCAAAAATCGTGCATTATTTGCGTTGACGAGAGATAGGACTCATCGTTACTTTCACCCCTCCAGCGCAGAGATGTTCTGGATCTAGGGCCGGCACGAGTACTCCTATCTCCTCGTGCTGGCCCTTTTTTTACCGCGAGGGTTAGTGACATATCGAAGAAACCGAGGAACGCTCAAACGACCGCACGGGATCTAGGTAAAAGTCTCACAGGGTACTACGTTTGAAGTAAGTCGCGGCGTAGCTAAATAGAGTGTGACGACCAATGAGCTTGATGCAGTCCTACAGCCTCAACCCTCTGCTATCATTGGTTCCAGCTTGCTGGTGTGTAAGTCGTCCTTTCCGAAGAATATACGGGAGTATGAAGCATGGTCTCGCCGTTTAAGGCGAACTATGCCTACGAGCCTTCCTCAAATGCCGGGAGTTCAATCGTATTAAAATAAGGACATAAAGCGTCCAATTATGAATTAACTACCACAAAGAAGCGGGGCCGTAGAGGGAAAAACGAAAAACCTCTACGACCCCTAACAACCAAACCAATGAAACAAAGCCATTTCTGGCGATGTTAGTTAGGCATAAATCAAGTTATCTGTCAAGTCACTTCGACGACAGTAGTCCCAGAAGCTCGTCCAGCGTGGCAATGCTGCCTGTGACCTTCATCACCTCGTTAGCGTCCACGCACTGGCGCAAATCTCCAAAGAAACGCTCACGCTCGTCACGGACGAACTGGACGATGACCTTGAACTCATCACGGTCGGATAGTGCTGCTACGGCTTCTTGTACGGTTGGTTGTGGTAGTGGTGTCATTGGTTGGTGGTTATTTATTTACGCTTGGCTTTCTTCTTCGGCATACGGCCCATCTTGATCTCGATCTCGACGTAGCCTTTTTTGCCGTTCTTGCCTTTGCCATATTCCTTTTCTTCGTGGCCGCAGCCACATGATTTACCTTTTTTCATAGATTTATTTGCGTTTTGACATTCCTGCTTGACTGAGTGCAATTGCAATCGCTTGTTTACGGCTCTTCACCACGGGTGCTTTCTTCGGGCCTTTAGGGTCACGACCAGCGTGGAGTGTTCCAGCCTTGTATTCCCGCATGACCTTCGACACTTTAGCTTGCTTGGCTACTTTAGTTTTTGGTTTCTTCATAAGATTATTTCATGGACTTGCTTCCTCGGCACTTCCACTTGCGGCGTGAGAGGTTGTTTGGCGAGTTCGGGTCAGACTTCCAGTCACCCTTGATCTTGGCAGAACGAGCGCAATAAGCATCCCCCTTCTTTGTGCCTGGGCGAATACGATCACCTCCATCAGCAGCCTTACCTGCCTGTCCGTACTTGATGGTTCGTGTGCGACCAGTCTTCGGGTTCTTGACAACCTTGGTGAAACGCTTCTCCATTACTTTGACTTCCGCTTGATCTTGCGCTCTTGCTTGAGCATTTCCTTGGTAGGTTTTTTACCAGAACCTTTAGCTGTACGGATGTTGTCCCACATCCCACGAGGAGACATGGAACCATCTGCGCGTTTGATCATCTGCTTCTTCATTTGACAACCTTGCGTTCAGCAGAACTTTGCGTGCCACGTGCCTTGTTTTTGGCGTGGATGTAGCCCTTGATGTCAGCACGGATGTCCTCTTGAACCTTTTGTGTTGCGCTATCAAGAGATGCAAATCTAGGGCTGCGTTGCAGGTACTTCATTTGCTTTTCCTGCATTTGAGCTTCGGCAATATTGTAATCGCGCACTCCTCTAGTCTTCCGTGCAATCTGCTGCTTAAGCCACGATGTTTTAGGTTTGTATTCCATAATATTAAGTTGGTGATTATTGCTGCATTCCTTGCGTTTGCGTTCCACCCATCTGCGCTGGAGCCGTGCCGATACGACCGATCTCTGCGTTCTGGGCTTGTTGAAGTTGGAACTGGTACTGCTCGGCGTACTTCTGGAGTCGTGCCGCGAATGCCTCGTCCTGCTGTGCGCGTTGTGCGACATCTGGTTGCTGGACATAGGCCTGTACCAACTGCATTGCGATCTGCGCCCCGTTGGGTTGCGCTGGAACCTCGATGCCTGCAAAGATTTTGGCAAGATCGTCGGTGACGTTCTTCATCACCTTTTGCTGCGCTTCCTCCATAGGCTGAAGAACATAGTCGGCAAAGATCGGGTTAATACTGGATGCAGTGAACTCAAGTAACTTATTCACATCAAGGATGCCGTTGCGGTCAAGTTGCACCAAGGACACCATGTTCTTGAGCTGAGTTTCAGCCGTCTCTGGATCGGTAGCAAGCGAGTCAAAGTTCACAGTGATGCTAAAGTTCTCATCTGGGTTGCCCTTGGTCATCACTTGTGGGTTTGGGTTGCCCGTGACTTGGAAGAATACCTCGTCTGGCCCCATGCGCTGGAATAGCTTCCACGCCATCGAAAGCACATCGCGGACATGATCGAGGAACTTACCCACATAGAATTGCTGTCTCGCGGTCGTAAGCGGGTTTGTGAGGTCTAGTCCCACGGCGCGGTCTGCTTGCGCTCTCATGGACATCTCTGCCTCCATGGAACCTTGGTCCATTGGCGGCACTGGACCCCATGCGATTTCCCCAAGGCGACGGTACGGAACCCTACGACCTGGACCCCAGTCTGACGGTGGCCGTCCAGCGGGGTGCATGAGAGGAGGAAGAGTAGCAAGAGAAGCACGGTCAATACGGCTATCACGCTCGGTCTTGATTTGCATCTGCGCTCCACGGAGTATGTCGCTAAAGGTTTGAACCTCGTACATCCGTTTCTGGTCGTTGGATAGGCGTGTGACAGTAAATGGATAGTCGTCATATCCGTTAAGGAGTTCGTGTTTGGCGTAACCTTCGGCTTGTGGATGGAATACAGAGCAGTAGATACCTTCAGAACCATCCTCTTCATCAATCAAACGCTGGTAGCCATACACCACCATGACAAGGTCGTTGTCGTCCGTGATCGGCAGGCGGGTCACAGTCTTGACCTTCTCGCCGTCAAGGTACATTGAGTCTTTCCCACGCAGATTGTTAATGGCAAAGTCAACCCACTTGCGATCCCATCCTTCGTTGGTCACTTTTTTCTCAAGCTCTTGAGATGTTAGGAAGGTGCGCCAGAAAATGTACGGAGAGCGTTGAGGGTCAGAGACATACGGAGGAAATAGAACTTCACCGTCTGGGGCGCATGAGTGGACAATCGGGCAGTCTACGGTCTGGCGAGCAAGTGGAATCTCTGCCATGCCAGTCTTACGCATATCCTTGATAGCTTTCTTAGCGCGTTTATCAGACAAGTCTGGGAATGCCTGCTGAAGAAGCGTCAGAAGCATCTCGTCGTCAGCCCCAGTAATGATAAGGTCTGCTAGATCAGGGGATGCTTGAGCGACTTGCTCGACGGATACTTGTTGCAAATATGTCCTTTTTTCTCGCTTCCAGCCGACATAGGAGATCATGATCCCCTTCTCTAGCAAATAGTTTGCACCAAGCTCCATTTGATCCTTGAAGCCTGGAATGTAAGTAGAACGCATCCACTTGAGGAATGCCGAAACTACAGCCGCCCGTGGCATTGAGGCCATCGAGGTTGGGAATGCTTTAATGTGGGAACGCTGAAGAGCTTGGTCAAACAGCGATACATACATATCAATACGCTCACCAACGACATTGACTTCTTGGTCGGACGCGCCCTGCCACGGGAAAGCGTTAGCTCCGTTCTTGCGGAGGTCGTCACTCTTCCCATCCCAGATGTTGCGCCTGTCATTGTACGACCGCAGACACGACTCAAAGTAGTAGTCAAGGTCAATAAGACAGGTATCGTAGGCATCGGTCAACGCACCAATATCCGGCTCCTTATCAACATAGATAAGTGCATTGTCTTCAATCTCTTGCTCTGGACTCATGGTGCGTATTCGTAATAGTCTTCGGGTTCACCCGATACTAGGCATACTTTTATCCGTTTGCCAACAAGTTTGTTTGAAACTCGAACTGGGCATTTTACAGGGACTGCCACCCCATCCATGCGGACGACTACCCAAGTAGGGTTATTGCATACCCGTAGGACTAGATATTCCTCGGAGTGTCCCTCCTGCTGGGCCACTAGGCTGGCGATGCTACACGGTCGTTCGTCAATAATTACCTTGGATTTCGGCGGTCTTCCGCGTTTGGCGGGGGTCTTTTTAGTTTTGGTCGTTTTCATGGAGTTGTTTTAGTTTCATGTATCTGATGGCATCTTCAAGGATGTTAAGCTCCTCAGTAAGTCTTGGGGTAGAACCTAGCCTTTCAGCTCGCAGCCTTTTAAAGTACGCCTCGACCAAACAGTCAAGCACAAGGCCGTCGGCGGTTAGTGGTTTAGGTTCTTTTTTCATTGGTTAGTATCCACCAGACCCATGAGTTGTAACAAATGACTGGCTGCTGTCAACATGATCTAGATTAGCGATAGCGGCATAGCGCAGGGTGTCAATTGGGTCTTTCCATGCCTCCTTCAAACCGCCCTCACCCGTGTATTCCGACAATGCGTTGATGATATTCTCACACTCCGAGCTGACATAGAAATGCGGTCGGTTGACCGAATCTAGCGGTTTAGTCGTATCCCACGACATCTTTCCAATAAGGGCTTGCAACCCATCGTCAATCTCAAGCCCTGGCGCAGGAATGCAGACCATACCAGCATCATTCAAATCCTCAATAATCGATGAGGAACCATCCTGCACTTGGTACTTTGCCGCTCCAAGCCGAGGGTCAATCAGACGCTCAAAGATTTCCTCCTCGCCTTCCAGTTCTTCGATAAGTTCGATATAGTCGCGGATGCCGAATCCTTGTCCTTTAGCCCCCTCGCCTGGAACCCACTTGCCACCACGCCACTCGGCCCAGTCACCGACATCAACACCAGGCCATTCGCGGTACACCCAGAAGGTCCCAGTCTCGTCCACCGCAACCCAGCACATAAACCAGTTTTTGGCCCCAGCTGGGTCGATAACATGGTAGCGCGTAACATTGCGCGTCGGAATCTTCTCTGGCTCTACGACATTTACCACCTTGTTGAATTTGGGGAACTTGGTCGTATGGGACTTCATTGGAACCCCGTAGGCGCGGATTAGAATCTCCTCGCGGGGTTTACCTAGCAGCGTGTCCTTAATTCGTTCGTAGCCGCCAAATGGGTTGTCTTGGCTGTGGAAGTAGTGAACGGAGGCGTTGTGCTTCTTTGACCTTTGAACGTATGGGACGACCTCGTTCTTAAGTAGATCTGCCTCTCTAGATTCAATAGTCTTAGCCCCATCCAAATACTCTTTAATGACCTCAGTCCAGCCGTCAATAGGCGTGAAGGTCACAAGCATCTTGGAGTTCCGAGTAGCGAGACGAAACCGCAGTGTGTTGATTAAGTCTGGCCCAAGAAGGTACTCATCAAGCCACACCCCAATATTGTGCCACTGAGGGTTCCTAGAACCAAGCTCCGCGCCCTCTAGGATCGTTGGGTTATTCTGGTACTGCGAGTAGGTTTTAAAGATAATCTGCGAGCCATTAGGCAGGATTAAGGAGTTGTCCGTGAACCCGTTCTTCTTGGTGTACGAGATATACGCATTCTCAGAAGTCTGCTTGGAGCGTAACTCAGCAGGAAGCCACCCCCATACGGCACTCTGTTGCTGACGGATGGATACCTCGGATGTCTGGGCAAAACAGAATATCTCAGACTTTGGGTTCTCCACGGCAGCTTTAACCACGCAGTACGAACCCCACGAAGTTTTCCCGCTGTTGTGGGAAATTACCCCCGAGGCAATGTAGTTATTATAAATGGGAACATGAAAATCCCACACCACATCATCTCGGAGGTAATCGATGGAAAGGATCTTGACATAATCCTGTTCCGTGCTATTGTCGCCGCATGCCTGCAAACATACAATACCCCGTAGAATTGATACGCACTTACATCCAAGAAGGTAAAACCCAAGATTGGATAGCGCAAAGACTAGTGTCCTCTGGATACGACTCAAGAATAACCGCAAAGGCAATTTACAAGGTCTGCCGCAAACATGGAATAAAGTGCCAAAGGACTGGGCCTCGTGCTGGAGATGGTCATCCAGAGTGGCAGGGCGGTCGCCACATAAACAAGTCCGGGTACATTGAGGTTTATTGCCCAGATCATCCAATGGTTGTTGAAAAGAATAAGAAGCGTGAAGCAAAGAGCAACGGCAAGTATTACAGGAAAGAGAAGTACATGCTTGAGCATCGCCTTGTGATGGAGAAGAAGATTGGACGTTACCTTTTACCCGAAGAGGTTGTTCACCACATTGACGGCAATAAGCAAAACAACGACCCAGAAAATCTTGGGCTTTTTGCCAATAACGCCGAGCACTTGAAAGAAACCTTAAAGGGCTGCGTCCCAAAGTGGACTCCCGCTGGAGTTGCGAACATGAGGGCTGGGCAGACACTAGAACACCGCCGACATCTAGCGATCCTAAGGAACGCCATCCGAAGGGAGTCAGGAGCAAGTGAGCCTTTGAGCAAAAGAGAACTTGCCCGTTATCTAAGGAAACTCGGTAAATCCCCGCAACAGGCTTGCGAAATGGTTTCTCTGCACGTGCTACCACCGTTCGACGACCGTCCCAAGCATTGACGTGAAAGTGGTCTTTAATCTCATCGACCCTTTTGTAGCAATCTGCAACTGGGTCATAGATTTCTTGTTCTGCGCCAAGACAACGGTTGCCACCTAGAGCCAGAATCTCATTGACCTCTTGCAGTTGCTCCTCAGCCTTCTCCCAGTGAGGAAGCCTAAATCCATAGCGGAATGGGTCTTTGTCAGCATTCTCAATAGCTTCATGGTATATCCGATGTATCTCCATCAACTCTGATGGGTCCATCAACGCCACCTCGTCATCGTCTGGAGGCGTTAGAATCTGGTGCTTTCTCCAGTTCATTTCTTGTATGCGCCAGTTTCCATTAGGATGTCGATTATCCGATAAACGCTACCACATTCTTCGCATCCAAATTCATCATCTTTTGTAGGAAACGAACCTCGATTGCCATCCACAAAATGCAATTTACTGTATTTTTCGCAGTATCCGCAGAGGCCAATGTGAGGTTCAATGTGCTTTTGTAGCACTACATTCCACACCTTGGAGTGAAACTTCTCAGCCAAATACGAGGCGTAAGAGAGAGTGTGGCACTTGTATGCCTTTCCGTCATACATTACCGTATAGTGGTAGCAGAGATGCCCGTCAAACTTGGATTCTGGTTCCTTAATCATGCGACTATCTCCGCTTCAACTGCGCTTTCCTTGACTTTGTTTGCGATACGGGCTTTAGCGTCAGCAATCATCTTAGCAGCGTCATCTAGGCTTGGGCCTTTGCGATGCTCAACTACCGTAGTCGCCATGCCCGTAAGCTGTGCAGCTTTATCGGTAAGGATGCCCACAGTGACCGCCAGCTTGTCGGGACTAATCTTCGCTAGTTCGTCTGGATTGTCAAACAGTTGCTGTGAACGCTCAAACAACAGGTCGGTATACTCCTGCGCGGCAATAGCATACCGCATCGAGAACTCTTTGCGTTTTGTCTCTAGGGTGTCGCTGTGCCTCCACTCAAGACCACGGATAATCTCACGAGACAGCCCTGTTTTGGCGCGTATGTCCGATAGCCTAGCACCCTGTGCAGATAGCCACAACGCCAATGCCGCCTTGTTTGGGGCGTAATGCTCTACCGTGTTGCCGTGCTGGTGCTTGGCTCGCTCCTTTACTTCAAGGAACCAAGCCGCCTTTTCCTCGCGCTCGTCAACGTAGTCACGCTTCAGCTTTTCGTTTGGGTCGTCACTCATTGGTTCAAAGTCACTTGGACTTCTTAACCTTTGATTGTCAGTTCCGCAAGGGTTTTGTCGATTACTTTTGGATCATGCCACTTTTAATGGCTTCATCCAGAATTTTTTGGCTTTCTGCGGAAAACTCTGGATCATTCCGACCTTGCGCCCCAAGTGACTCAAGCCCTCGACGGGTTCCCATCACGCCAATGATAGCCTTTTTCATGTTTTTCTCCATTTGCTCTGGACCAACATTTCTAGCTTGAAGTTCAAGCAGCGGGATGAGCATTTTGTTGTCGTGCATCGCTGCATAAAATCTATTGGCTACCCATCCCGGCCTAGTAATTAGCCAAATCCCGGGACCACCACGACTTAATGTGGCTTTTGCAGACACTTCAGCAATCTGCTTATCGGTAACTTTATTGGCGTCAATATGAGCGGCAGCCGCTTTAAATTTAGTTAGAAACTCTTCACCCATGATATTTCTAATACGGGTTCCTAGAGTTCTGTCTTTTGAGAAGTCTTTTAAAAATTTAGTCCCATCAAAAAGCTCAATACCATTTGGTGTGTAGTTTCCACTTGATCCGTATCTAGCTAAAAGTTCAGCAACAAAATCAGCTTGTAATACTTTTCGCTCAGCCTTTGGCATCCGAGTAATAAACGAGTTAATGTCCGACACTGGTACTCGAAACATCGTCTTTGAAAACTCGGCAACGTCTACTTTATTCCAGTCACCCTTTTTGGCAGCAGAAATCAAAGCGTTATCAAGCATCTTATCAGCTTGCGATTGCAACTGAACACTCTCGGTAATTTTCTTAATGACGGATTTTCTTGAGTCCTCACTAAGAGCTGAATACAAATCAGAAATATCTCGTGGGTTTACATTTGAGATATTAAGTTTTTTGTCAGCCAATGCGGCATTAAGCTCGTTTAGCTTATCAACCATCATTTTGCCATAATTCTCATTAACCTTGCCAGATGGACTTACCCCGTAAAGCTCAGTTACTATTTCTGGGTCGAAATCAATCTTTGCAGATGGCGTTCCCCTATCAGCAGTCAATCCAATCTTGTTCAAGTATGCTTTTTGGAGCTGTCCACGCATATAAGGTGCTCTTTCTGGAGATCCAAGGCTCACGGCACGAAGCACATCTCTAATGTTTTTTGGGTCTGATATTGCTCGTTCAACCGCCTGACTTGGGCTAAGCACCGTGTCTCCAAGTGCTTCTTTTAATATAGAACCCGGAGAGTTTCGCTCAAATAAAAGAACATCATTAACATATTGAGAGTTAATTTGCTTAAATTTGTCAGATAGACCAGCCCGCTCCAGTATGTTGTCTCTATATTGTCGCAATTGGTTTGCAGCAACAGAGGCTACTTGTTGCTTTGTTTTGCCACCAATAGCATCAGCTCCAGGAACAGCGTCTTGAATAACTTGGATATACTCGTTAAGTTCCTTTACGCCAATTGGAGCGGAATTAAGCTCCATTTTTTTAATTTGATCTAACAACTCTGGAGTTGCATCAATTTCCCCGCTGGCTATTCTTTTTTGCAACTGAATAGCAGCAATGCCATCTTGAGTCTTTTTATTAAGATCATTTACAATAGAATCAACAGCGGGGTTGTTTTTTACCTTAAATGTTGATATTGCCCCTTTAACCACAGATGCAATATCCTCTGGGGTTGATGTTATCCCAGATGCATCGGCCTCATCCCAGAATTGGTTGAATGCATTGTTTTTTAGCTCATTTACTTGAGCTTTGCCAGCTTCCAAATAACTAAGAAGCTCTTCTCCAATAGGTTCAGCCTTAAATGTAGGATTTTGAAGCTCCACTAGCTTTCTGTCAATGTTCGATGCAATAATATCACGCGCTTGTTTGTCCTTTTTGCCAATTTCGGATAGCAAATCATCATATTGTGTTCTAAGTCCACTCAATGTGGATTGGAATGCTTTATCTGTAACGGGTCGTCCAGTATTCAGCGTCTCCTGATAAAGACCAAGCTGAGAAAGGTTTTTAGCCATTCTCTGTTGGCTGCTTGGAAATCTAGCTGCAAGTTCTTGTTGTTTTTTTAGTCCTTTAATTCCACGAAGTGCACCTTTGGGTGTTTCTACATCAAAACCAGCCTTTCTGAGAACTGATGCACCTTCATCAAGCGATTGGGCGATGCCACTTGTGATATTTTTACCAACTCTTCTTGCGGCGTATTTACCAAACCCAAGACCAGCCACATCACCAGCCATTCCTAGTGCTGTTTCAATACCTCGACGCTGAAGAATTTCACCTGGCTTTATATTAGTTCCAAGCGCATCCCTCATAACAGCGTCTTGCAAAGACGAAACACTAAGATATGCGGCACCGCCAGCTCCTATCGCACCTGGGCCAGATGGTGATGCCATAGCCGCAGCTCCTATTGAGGCAATTGTAGGTGCAACTTCACCGCTTAGATCCAAAATATCCTTAACTCCAACCCCAACCTCGTCAGCCAAAATAATGCTACCATCCTTGCGCTTTACTACATTGGATTGAGTACCAGCAATATTGATACTGTAAACATTGTCGTCACCATACTTTGATTTGAGATAAGTTAATTTATCTTCAGGTGTTGGAAGATAACCCATGTTGAATCTATCCCTAGCTGGAAGACCAGATTTAATATCAACTTTATCTGGCGATGCTTGAAATAGCTTTCCAATTAAATTTGGTAACTGCGTCTCAAATTGTTCAACCTGCTCTACAGCAGATTCCATTGTTGGAACATTTGGAAACGCTGATTGAAACTCGCCACCAAGCTCGGTCGACGGCATACCAATAGGCGTGCCTGTTTTCAACGCTTCTTGAGCTTGTCTTTGCTCAAGTTGCATCTTTGTACGTTTTTCTGGGTCTGCCATTTTCAGCTCGCCGCCTAGAACTTTGATTTGTCTGGCATATTCGTCCGCAAGTTGATTATCACCAGATGACAAAGCGTTAAGCCTCATGTCATTTAGCTTGACAATGCCTTTTTCAATTCTAGCTGGAGTCATCCCAGATGTTGTTGGTGCTGCCATCTTGTTATTCTCCAAGTTCGTCGAGGATTTTTTCTGCTTCTGTTTTTTGAGCTTCTGGTGCAATTCCCTCAATTTGTCGAGGGACTGTTCTGCCAGTCGTACTCATTGTAAATGCTGGGTATTGCGACTCAATTTCAAAATATTGTTCTTCTGTGATTTTGCCCTCATCCAACAATTTTCTACGTTGCTCTCTGGTTCCATGAACAACATCTAAATACTGTTCCTGCAGGCGAATTAAGTTCGCCCTAAGTGTTTTAGGGTCGGTTTTATCAATGTCAAGCTGTCCTGCCGTTTGTTGCAGCATATCTGTTTCAAACTTTGCAACATTACCCAATGCGCCGCCGGTTGGTGACGCCAACCTCATCTTGCTAAGCTCACCAAAAGCAACCATTGCTTTAATTGGTTCAATGAAACTTTTAGCTAACGTGTATTCTGGAGTTCCTTTTACAAAATTCGCTGCACCGGCCCTATAAAATGAAGCAAGTGGTCCAGATCCTTTCATAACACCAGAATCAAGGACATCTAAAGCTCGATTGATATCTTGTGTGCCGATTTTAGCCCTTGAAATACCTTGCTCTTTGGCTGCTTGTGCTGCTTCTTCCCTGCGATCTGAGACACCCGGACCTTGAACAAATTTAAACCCTCCTTCTGGGGTTTGTTCTATTACCATGCCGGACGGAGGTTTTGGGGGAGCATACCCAATAGAACCCGGCCCAATAACTGGAGCTTGTCTTTGCTCTTCTTGTTTAGGAACAAGGAATTTTTTCTGTGGAGTCCATTGTTCTTTAGGAGCGTTTTCAAATCCTTCAAGATAAACACCATAAATATCAACAGGCTCAAGTGGAGAGTTTTTATCAACATAAACATCAAATTTTTTACCTTCAATGTCTACTTCTTGAGTTTTCTCCGCCCCCCGTGGGATATCATTAACTGTTAGCGGAGTCCCATCCGGAGTGGTCGCGGTTAATGGAAGAACCATGCTTGGGAGAACGCCAGCGTCATCTGGCCCAGTAGATCCAGCAATTTTAATTGGCTCGTAAACACCTTCAGCATTAGGAACCATTTGTTGTGTTCCGCCTTGAGGAAGATTAATGTTTACTGGTGTTTGAGCTTTCTTGCTTTGGAATTCAGCTTTAATTGCTGGGTCTAAACCAGCTGAGTACTTAGAAATAAGATTGGCCGCTGCCTGCCCTTGTCCACTTTGAGCAAGTTCATTTACAGATGATGCGATTTCATCTGGAACAAACTTTTTGCCAGTTTTCTCTTCAACAGATTTAAGAGCTGCCAATGATCCAATAGCTTCGGCAGATGCAGCATAATCTTTTTGCTGCTGTTCTGAAACTTTTAAATCAAATTCTCTTTGCGCTCTAGATGCTGCAGTTTCATATTGCATCCTCTCAAGGCCAAGCCTTTGCTGCTGCATTCCTTGTTCGGCTTGGAACCGCATCTGGTTGGTTCCCATATTAATGAGGCCAGCAACAGAATCCGCGATGGCGGCTCGGTCGTCTAATGGCACATTTTCGTCGCGGATCTGATCTCGAACACCCTGCAATGTAGGGGCCAAATCTGGAAATAGTTTTAGTGCTGCGTCGATCTGAACATCGCTTTGCTTAATCAGCTTCTTCTTCTCCCCTTGCTGCTTGAAGTAATCCCCAACTTGGCCGACCAACCCGGACGCAACTTGATATGGTGCTGCTTGCGCCGCTCCTGCTGCTTGTGCCGCCCCAGAATAGTCTGGGATTCGATAACCAGAAACTGGTACTTGTCCTGCTACTAATGCCATAATCTTATTAAACTGGTGTTGCGCGTGGTACTCCACCGAATAGGTTACTAAAGCCCATACCAGCAGAGAGTCCAAGACCGCTAAGTCCAGTTGCACCTGCAGCTCCTCCTGCTAGACCAGTAAGCCCAAGACCAGCGGAAAGACCACCGGTAAATGGAATTGCAGCAAGCCCAACAAGGTTTCCAATCATCCCTGCGCGAGATTGCCTTGCTTGCATATCAGCTTCATACTGGGCCTTGTTTCTTGCGTCAAGTGCGCTTGCTCTTTCACGGGCGAGATTCAATGGAAGGTTGTAGTCAAGCTCCGGTCCAAGTGTTTGCCCAAGTCCAAGCGCGGTTCCACCAATAGATGTTCCTGCCGTGTAAGATGCTGGGGTTGATCCAAGCATACTAAGTCCCGGTTGAGTGTAAAATCCACCTGCCAAGTTATAACTGCGTTGAGCGGCATCTGCTGCTTCAGCACGCTTGCGTGCTAATACACTTTCGCGTCCCATAGCCTCTTCGACAATCGCGGCATTTCCACCAAGTCGTCCTGCCGCTTGGAATCCCTCGCGGGCTTGTTGCTCGTAAGTCCTGCGCTCTTGTGGCGTTACTCCCTGCGCTGCCGCTCTAGCTCTTTCAGCTTCTTGCGCTGATGCTTGAACTGCTGCGGCTTGTTCCGGAGAAAGTGCCTCCATCAACCCACGGGTCAATGGTACTTGACCAGTCATCTGACCAAGTTCTTGGGCGCGGAGGTCTGCCATTGATTGCGCCGCCTCAGTACCAGCAGCGCGTTGTAATGCTTGAAGTCCTGTAAGTGCTTGACCGCCAAAACCAAACGCTTGCTCCATGAACTGTGGAGTATACTCTCCCTGCATCCCAAGGAATGCCGGCAACGCTTGACCATAATACCCAGTAACACCTTTAAGTTGTCCGCCAGCAAGATTCTGACCAGTCTTTTTATTGACCTTGAAAATGTCTGTAGGTTGAGGTATGCTTGGTGCGCTTCCTCCGAATAGTGATCCCATATTATTTTATTCTGTTAAGGGTTTTTTGATAGTTCCAGATTCTTATGCTTGGACTGTTTTTGAACTGGCGTTGAAATACGATAAACTCAAAGTCTCCATCAAACTCGCGCATGATAAACGGCATTTCTCCAGCGCAGTATGTGACAAACAACGAATCTGCATGATGCCGTTGGGTTGGTGTGGTTGGATCGCTTGAGTGCGTGAAGAAACCAATTGCAAAGCATTCGGGACGGCACAAAACAAAACCATGACACAGATGCCAATCAAGCAAATGTGCAAAGTTTGTGTTGTGATTTGAGTAGTCATTAAATGCTTTCGCTAGGTATTGGTTCATCGAATAATTGAAACGCAAACTTCCGGTGAATCAAATTTACTTCCGCCGGAGTTTAACACATCAAGAACAATTGATGAATTTGTTTTAGACCCAAGATTCGGCCTTCCAATAATAACATCTCCAGAAGTATCGCCAACCTTTGCTCTTCCAGATCCTTGATACATATAAGAAGTATCTGGCATATCAGTTGAAAAATTTATCTGAAAACGACCAGTGTCTGTTTTTAAAACGCTAGAAACATTTCCAGACTTATAGATAAATCTATTTGTATTTAGTGTGTTAGATGCTCCAGATGCATCTCGCAGCATATCAAAGCTAACCCATGCCCTTATCCCAAAAATTGGAGCGGTTCCATCTGGAACAGGGAACTGAGAAAAATTTGAAGCATCCTTATAAAACTTAAATCCATTTGGACCAGTTAAATAAGTCTGTCCATTGTTGTTTTCAATAATTAAATCACCAGTTCCATTTTGGGTTACAAATAGTCTTCCGTTCTCGCCTGACTCCCTTGTAATTGACGCATTTGTATTTACTCCAGATTGAGTCCCAAATTGCAATACAGAAGTTCCATTGGAAGTACGAGATGGAGTAATGCTTAAATAATACGGGCTAGATGAAGCACCGAAACCAATATCTGTGTAATCACTCCCCCAAGAAACCTTCCCAGTAGATAATTTCTCTGGTGTTACAGATCCATTGGTAATGTTGTCTGTGGTAACAGCTGGAGTTGCCAGTTCGTTTGAGGTAATTTTTCCAGCGGCAACGCGCAACTTTCCAGAAGAAACCTCGATTGTTCCATTAGTGAAAACCGCATCAGATGTCATCGTTGTCTGGTCGATGATATTGTTCATCTTAGTGCTAGTGATTGTGTCAGTAGCCGTAAATGTGTAGGTGGTATTAACTGCGCCCATAGCGGTTATTTCTGTGAGATAATTTGTCTGTTGGTAACGGAACCAGCAACCTTAATGGAGTTTACCTTGGGGGAACCAATGGTTCTTGTCAAGATCATCGTGCCAGTATAACCGCGAATGCCACCAAGTCTGCAACGAATGCCAGCGGTTTCTGCCTCTCCGGTGAAACTAGGTTCCAGTATTTCACCTCCAAGAAACTGTGTAGTAGTTCCTATTTCCTCGGCATTATCTGGATCTTCAGAGGCAAAAGATATGCTATATTCGCCTTTTTGTCCCGGTAGGTTTTGCATTACCAATTGGGCATCCGTAAACCTTTTGCGCTCCATGGTACCCAAATCATAGCCACGGGTAATAAGCCTTGAGTTAATTATTGGTGTTACAACAACACTTGATGTGTTTGACACGCTTAAACTATCGTTTGATGTGTCCGCTGCTTCCATTTGGTGCAATCCACCATTTGCGGTTACGGCATAGATGTTGTCGCGCACTTCTGCGCTACCAATTACGAAATTTTCGATCAAAAACCTCGAATCACCGAAGGTATCCAACGATTCCCATCCTTTATTGAGGAAATTAAACACCAAGATTGCATTGTTGCCACGCGCATCCCCAATGCCGGGGGCTGAATCTAGCGGGACAGCAAGGTAGTATCGGTTATCAAACAGTACTCCTACGGCTCGGTCGGCATAATTCTTGTTGATGCGGTCGATGTAAGGCTGAATGTTCTTAGAAATTGGTTCTTCGGCCCCACGGAGGTTATAATCGTTGAGGAACTCGACGGCATAGACCCCATCGTCAGACAGAAACATGACCATGTTGCCACGGGAAACTATGGTCCTACGTGCCAAGCATCCAACCTCGGAGGTCAACTCCGTAACTTTGGTGTCCAGTAGGCTTCCAACCGTACCAGAAATAAGGTGCAGACTATTGCGGTTAAACACGATCAGAGCATCATCGTAGAACCCGTGCATCCCAACTACATAGTCAGCAGTGCCACCGCTGATGCGGAACTGGTTTTCGATCTGGTCGAAGGTCGTAGTGTCCAGAATATCCGAAACAGCGATCTCGTCTGTGATCTTGGTGCTGGTGTAGATAGGTGCGTTGTATGGTCCAGACTGGTTGTAGTAGTGTGGAACCCACAATCTACGCTGGAAGTACACACCCCAAGGCGCACCGGGTTGGTGTATGAATCCGCCACCTACGCTAAACCTGCCACCGAATTCAAAAGAATCAGAAGATGATGTATTGTAGTCCCCAATAGGAGCGTACCACTTAATTGTAGTGGTCGTTGCCTCGGTCACATAGTACTCATTCCCAACCATCCCAGAAAGCTCTGGTGTTGCGGACTCACGAACTACGATGATGTCTCCAGCCCTAACGGTAACATTGCCAGTAACTGTGGCAGTAACCAATCCAGAAACAACATCGACATCTTTTGCTTGGATATTGAATGTCTGTGGTTGGGTGTATGCTCCTCCGGGTGATAGGGTGAACCCATCGGTCATGGTGGCAGCAGAAACGCCAAATGTCGTGCTTGTCGATATTCCAGAGGCTACAAATGTAAATGTGTCTTGATTCGTAACAGAGGCTACAACATAGGTTCCATTTGGTGGTGTTCCTCCAGTAAGTCCAGCAATGGTAACAGATGCACCAGCAAGCAACCCATGCTCTTTGACATTCATTGTGACCACCGTATTGGGACTCGCGGTGGCATTGGAAGTTGCAGAATCAATCAAACGCCCATTTGGATACCACTCAAACGCCTGCTGCCCATCGCGGAAGAGCATCACCTTGTCAAACACCTGTATCATGTCGGTGTCGGCTCCTAGGGCTTGTCCGGGAGGGTAGGGGATGTTCGTGACGCTGTAGTCCGCTAGATCAACCTTCTTGGCTACCGTATCCAAGGCAATAATGACGTACTCCTTGTTGCCAGTATTGGGGTCGCTGAACAGGCAGGATGCTCGGACGTTGGCGTTTGCCGCATCGTTGATCGGCATCTGGGACAAAGTGCCAGTAGTGTCAGTTACCGATGTCACTCCCGCAACTGTGTACTGCAACGTATTTGCGTCAAAATACGACAGCAAGTAATCTCCATTAACCGCAGAATCCAAACCACTTATGGTTGCCCAACCAGTAGATCCTGCCTCAAATCCATGAGCCGTAACTGTAATGCGAATAGTGCCGGTCGTTGGGACTGTCACACCGCTAATAGTCTTGGGAGAGTCTATCAGATAGAATGGTAACTGCAACGGAGTCCCACCAGTAGTAAACGCACTGGTCTTCTCCACGATCCCCTTACGAGGCCTCCAGTAACCCTCCATGCGCCCATTCAAGGACTCCCTTACCTCACCAGGCTGCAACTGGTTAAGCTGCAACCTCTGGTTCACGCCAACAAAACGCCGATCGACATCTTCGCCAATCGCATCATCCATCGCACTACCGCTCTGGGCAAACTGCGACATTATTCAAAGTAGGCAATAACAACGCCAGAGGTTACCGCAACCGACGAGAATCGGCCACCAATGCCCAACCCAGCAGGAAGGGTAATGGACTGCAAACGGGTCGGGTTAAGCACATTGCCAGACGCACTAGCAACCGTACTCAACACCGCGTCATTCACCACTTGAATCCAGCGGATGTTACCAGAGTAGCTATGGCCAGCACCCAATACGGTACTGCCGTTCTGTCCTTGGAGATCGTATGCAACAGGGGTAGACATAAATAATTAAAGGTACACCCCCACACACCGTGGAAGTTCAACCAAATCCTACAGAAATCCACAATAATGTCAACAACATCGTTATCCATCATTCTAACCACAGCATCAACCACTATCGCTGTCATCAAACTACTAACGCTAATATCCGCCCTTTAAGCATTTTTTGTGGGGCTGGTTGACCGCTACAGAAATAATCGACCGACGGGATCGCGACCCCCTCCCCCCGTGTTGCGTGCTTGGCTTGCGTGTTGCGTGTCGGTGCCTTGCGTTATGCCTTGCGCTGAATCCTTAGCGCCGTGGTAATGATTAGTCGCTGGCCTTGGATTGCGTGCTAAATCATTATCGTCGTGCTACACAATAGGTTGATGTTCGCGTGAACACTTGGTGCCTGGTCTCCGTATGTTGTGCTTAATTCCCAATTTGCCAATAGCTGACAATAAAGAAAAAGCTTGACGGATTTTGAGCCATCTGTAGAATTCGCTCCAGCGAAATCCCCTTCCGTAAGCCATTCGACCATAGGAGAATGTGCGCACGGGCATGATCATGGGAATGCATTGATTAAGCAAATGATTCCCGCGCGTTATGGTTTTTCCTTGTGAATGGGGAATGGATTTCCCAGCTATGTGGTTTGATTCGCTGGCCTATCTGTTCCCTTGGCTTGAATGCTCTGCTCTCGGTTTTCATTCATCACCTAGCGTTCAAAGGGAATGTTCCTTGCGTTCTGATCGCTGGCTTGCCTTGGTTTCCGTTTCCCTAGGGCGCGGGAAATTGCATCTCTCCGTGATTTTTCTTCATGGCTTGTGATTGCGTGAAACGCCTTGTTTTAAAGGGTTTCGCTTGGTGTCAATGCTAAATCTCAAAAAAAGTTTCATCTTTTCTTCACTTTTTATTGGCAATTCTGAATCCATATTCTAGATTGCTTTCGTTGCCAGCAACCACGGCACACTTCAAACCATGAACAAACCAACAAACAAACCATCGGTCGGCATGACCTTTATCCATTGCGGGCAAGTCTGCCGAATCGTCAAAGTGTATCCATTCGGCACCATGGATATCAAATCGCCAAGCGGTCGCCGCTTTCGCGTCACTGGCTTAGGCTGGCTTTAACTTTAATTCATCAAACCATGAGCAAACAAACAATCGCAATTCGTCGCCGTCTTATCGCGGCCATGTCCGAGGGACTCGCAAGCGTCCCTGATGAACAATTCAATCGCATCGCGCGGGCTGTCGCCTATCTTACTCGCCGCATGGAAAGGGGTGTGGCATGAGCATCACCATAAAAAAGACACTTGACCCTTTGACCCGATCAAATGGTTTCATGGCGATCATCGAAAACATGGATTCCGCCTTTGCCTTCTCCGAAGGTGAGGCTGTCGCCAAACTATTGAGCCGCCACAAAGGCCATGATTTCGCCGTCAACTGGTCAAATGGTTCACTCACGATTTACAGAAAGGAAAAGCGATGAATGAAGAACCCATCACCCTTAAAACATACGCGCTTGGCATTGCCTTGCTTGCCATTATTATCCTCGGTCTTGCCATTCAAGGCGGTGCTTGGGGGCCGTCCGATCTTGAACTTTTCAAACGCGCGGCGGGACTTTAACCAAACCAAACCCCAAACAGATGAAAATCGTATTCAACGCAATGATGCCAAACCGTGAAGTTTCCGACATGATTGGAAAGGCAGTGATGGAATACGCCGAGACTGGCGTTTTTCCTAGTGAGCTTGAGGATCTTTTCGCGGTGGAAATTAAGTCAATTGACGGAAACAAAGTAGCAATTGTAAACCCCGCTTAAACTTTCCCAATTTTCCGCTTGTCACTCTCCGATTTGTTGGCAAGCTATCCACAAGCAAACGCTCCCCGCGATGCAGGGGCAAGCCAAGTGATATTATGGCAACCTAGAAACAAACGAGGCGTGACCCGCGATGCAGGGTGATAAACTAACCTTAAAAAATAGATACAACGATACAAAATGAAAACTACACTGACAACCTACCAAGCCGCCGACATCCTTGCCAACGACGAGGATTCAAGCTTCACCCGTGCGGGTGCTCTCGCCCTTGTGGAGCATCTTGAAAACATCGAGGACGAAACGGGCGAGGAAATGGACTTCGACAGCGTCGGCATCCGATGCGACTGGGCGGAATATGTGAGCCTTGTCGACTGGGCGGACGAATTCTATGGAACAGACAGAGATGGTCATGATTGGAAATGGCATCTTTGCATCACGGGCGACATGGATGACGACGAAATCGACGACATCATCCGCGAGCGCATCCGTGAAAGCGGGGAGCTGATCGAATTCGACGAGGGCGTGATCGTCTCCAATTTCTAACAAGTCGAAACGCCGCAAGGCGTCCACGGGTGATGCCCGTGCTGATGAGACTAACAACCAACGACAACGACATGACAACGACAACGACAACGAAAACGACCGTCGCGGCCATCTACGCGCCCGGCAAGGCATTGTTTGGCGACGACCTGCTCGACCTCACGGGGAAAGCATGGGATCGAGGGGTCAACCTATCCGGCGCGGATATACGCAAGGCGTGGCCCGCTGATGGGGGCGGCGTGTGGATAGACGGTGCTTGTGAGAATAAGCATTACAACGCAAACGGAAACATCGAAAACTAAGCCATGACAACGACAACGACACATACAAGCGGCCCTTGGTGCATTCACCGAGGCTATACAAACGCGGGAACAATAAGGTGCGCCGACAATGGGGAAAGCTGGGATTTCACCCATACCCACATCGGCTCAGGCGATACGATCATCGCGCAAGTCCAACACCAGACGAAAGATAGCGGGTGGCCTCATGTCCACGACGTGGAGGAAATGTGGGCAAACGCCCGACTCATAGCAGCCGCGCCCGAAATGCTCGATGCACTCCGTAGATTGACCCACCCAATGGCGAGTGACGAAGACCTCGAAAATGCGCTTGCCGTGATTGCCAAGGCGGAAGGGAGGGGCGCATGAGCCGCTTTGATTCCGAGGGACGCTGCGAGCTTTGCAGTGGGGGATGGCTTTGTGACCCATGCAAAACCGACAACCGAGAACGAGAGCGGAAACGATCCGAGGCTATCAGTAGGGGCGCAAAGGCTCACCGTGCTTGGGATGTGGCGCGGACTTGTTCCCGCTATCAGCTGGCAAGCGATGAATTTTTTAGCCGCGAACGCAAGGCAATTGCAATTATGGAAAGGGGTGGCGCATGACAACCGCTAAATGGCAATGTTCCCGCTGTGGGCAATGGGGCGGCAACCCGTCTTGTTATGTCTGCGCGACTGAACCCGACGAGCAAGACCCCGATGACGCTCTCGACTACTGGGAAGAGATGAGAAACGAAGAACCCGAACAAACCGAACAATGAAACCAATAAAAACAAAGAAGGCTGGTGGATCACGCTTCCACTGGTATGCGAACAGCTGGTGCATAATGTGCGGATCGAAGCGGCACAAGCCGATGCTTGGCATCTACGATCCTGGTGCTCATGCCGTATCAATCACTAGGCACGAAGCCGCCTGCATCCTCTGGGACGCTTGGCGCAAGGGGAAAGGGGCAACCGCATGAACCTTGACCCGCACGAAGAAGAGTCAATCCTTGGGAGCGTTTGGCTTGTGATTATCGTTCTCATTCTTTGGATCATCTATGGAGGAACCGCATGATAAATAACTTCGAGAAACTACTGAATGAGACGGCAAAGGCCTTCGATGTAACGCCAGAGGACATTCTAGGCCCGACTAGGCACAAGACAATGGCACTGGCTAGACAAGTGGTGATGGCCTTGTGGTCGGATCATCACGCCTACCAAGACGCAACCAACCGATGCAACCGAACCTGCCACAATACCGCGATGTATGCACGGGAACGGGTCTTAAATCGGGCTGGATTCGACCCTGCATTTGCCAGCATTGTCGCGGGAATTGCCGCTAGATGCCAGCACACAGCAACCGACAAGCCTAAACCGATAGAAAAAATCGCGTGACCACGGGAATTTGCTTGTAAAAGGCAAACAATGAGACAAACTAACCCCAACCCAACCAGAAAAACGAAATGGAAAACAACGACACACAGAAAACAGACGCGATTGCGGCGCATGAACCGCAAAACACGGGCATTCTGGCGCAAGTGGCGGCGGAGACGCAAGCATTTGAGCTAGTCCAACGGCAAGCAAAAATGCTAGCATCCTCAACAATGGTTCCCAAGGACTTTGCCAACAATGTCCCGAACTGCGCCATTGCTTTGAATGTATCAAAACGCACTGGAATTGATGTGCTGATGGTCACCCAAAACCTCGCAATCATCCACGGCCGACCGAGTTGGAGCGCAACCGCACTGATAGGAATGATCAAATCGTCCGGCAAGTTTACCCCCTTGCGCTTCGTTTTTGACGACGACGACAACCCGACAAGTTGTTATGCTGTGGCCCGTGATGTAGCGACAGGCGAAGAACTCCGTGGGGAGAAAATCACTCTTGAGATGGCGAGGAAGGAGGGATGGTCTACCAAGAACGGCTCAAAGTGGCTAACGATGCCAGGTCAGATGTTGCGCTATCGTGCCGCATCGTTCTGGAGCCGTGCTTATGCCTCGGACATCAGCCTCGGAATGTACACGACCGACGAGGTAATGGACTTCGCTAGTCCTCCGCGCAATGTTACACCCGCAAAGCTCAACCCATTCGTGGCAGAACCAGAACCAGAAGAACCCACCGAGCCTATCGTGCAGGATGCCGAGGTTATCGTCGATGAACCCAAGACCGAAGCTAAACCAAAGGGCAATGCGAAACCTCACGCCGACAAGATCGCGGAAGCGTTCGAGGCAATGACCAAGGAGGTTGAGCCATGAGAGTCACCCACACACCATTCAGCACCCCAACCCGTCCGATTGGGCGGGATGTGGAGGTGACGATTGCCCTCATTCAAGCCCTCGGACGGACTGCCGTGCCAAACTGCGGGATTTTCCACCGAGTACTCGACACAATTAAGATGTTCATCAAATGAAAACCAAGAAAAACAAAAAAGAAGAAAGCAATTTAATTACCGAAAGCGAATTGTCCGATTTGATGGACGACGAACTTACCAACACGATAGAAATGTACCACAAGCTATTGAAGCAGTGCGAAAAACTGGCAGATTGCATGGGGTACTACTCCGATTATGTGATTGGAAAGGTCATGCCATCTAGGTCAATAGAGAGAACAAATACTACCCGAATAGAGGAGTGGTTCGAAAAAGAAAAGAAGTCAGTGATCGCTCATATTCTGAAGCGTCAAGAAGAGGAGGAGAGGCATAGAAAGATAGATGAGTTGCTCGACTCATTAAACCTAACCCCAGAACAAGCGGAACTGCTTGGGTTCGCTAGGGAATAAACCAAAAACAACATGAAAATCGAGAAAAACTGCACAGATTATTACTCACGCACTGCAACCCGCCTCAATCCAAGGGGCGGCCCAGTGTCCAAGAGTCTTCTTTGGGACTTCCACAAAAGCCCCTACAAATGGCTTCACGGGCGGGAAAAGGAGATTTCCAAGGCAATGGAGCTGGGTACACTTATTCATTATGCCGTTCTTGAGCCAGAAAAACCCCTAGAATCGCTTGTAGCGGTCAGTCCTTACACGGACTACCGAACCAAGGAGGCGCGGGAATGGAGGGACTCTCGACGCATGGATGGCAAGATCATCGCCACTGAGGATGAGGTGGACATTGCCCAGGATTGCGCCGAGATTTTCCGTGAGGAGTACGCCCAGAAGTTTCAGCCATGTAGCAAGACAGAAACCGAGGTTGCGGTGTTTGGTAAGATCGGGGAGACGGAGGTCAAGGGCATGATCGACCTTGTACCGACTGGCCTTGACTGCCTACTCGACCTCAAGACGACCTCCAGCATCGACAGCTTGGAGAACCTCCAGCGCAACATCGTGAATCGCGGCTACCATTGGCAAGCCGCCTTGTACCTCGACCTATGGAACGCCACTAGCGGAGAAAGCCGCACAAGGTTCGTCTTCTGCTTCATAGAAACAGATCACCCCCACGAAACTGCGTGGGTAGAATTGTCCGAAAATTTGATTGACATTGGTCGTGCTGGATACATGAATGCCATAGCGAAATGGCAAACCTGTGTTGCCACCGACACTTGGCCAAAGTCAGTTGAAGGAATCGCAATGATTGAAACACCGAAATACATACAACAATGAAACAAACCATAGATATTAGCTTGGACACTACCAAGATTGACAAAACCGCATTGTACGAATCACCGAAAAACGGGAAGAAGTACTTGAATATTAGCGTTCTAATCCGCGAGGAGCAGGACAAATATGGATACGATGGATTTGTGGTCCAGAAGATCAGCAAAGAGCGCAAGGCCGCAGGCGAAAAAGGACCGATCCTCGGGAACTGCAAGATCGTAGACTGGGAGGCACAGAAGCCCAGCGTGGTGAAGCAGATCCTTCAGCCCGACAAGTGGGATGATGAAAAGGACGATATTCCTTTTTGATCTACAATAATCATCCGAGCGATAACGGAAGTTCATGTCCTTTGGCCCGAAGGTTTATCGCAGGGCAACCACTTTCCAAAATACTACAATGCAATTTGAAATCTTAACACCAATGGATGCCATAAACAATGGGTATCTCTCACTTACCACGCCATACCGAGAAGAATTTGAACACGAAATGCGATGGATGAAGAATGTCCTTCGTGATATGCGCGGATGCGATGCCGTCATCATCGACACAGGCAGGGGCTACGAGGTAGCGCGTCACAAGTCGGAACTAATCCTAGCGGAACCACGATGAGCGGACTATTCCCAGACCTACCAGAAGAACTATCACCGCGCCTCAAGTGGATGCTCAAGAAGAACATCAAGACTATCCGACGAGAGGACGGGAAATGGGTAGCATTCAAGTCGGAGACGCGCTTTAACAATAGCGACGATAACGAGGTGGATGCGGTCATAGGGCTAGCGAAGAAGTTGAAACTCAAGCTGTGGATGGAGTAAACCAATAGAAAAAAAGTAATGTGGATACTACCAAAGCAATTACACACATTGGCCTCTGTGCAGGATACGGAGGCATTGAGCTTGGACTTAAACGAGTCCTCCCAACTCTGCACTCAGTCGCTCTTTGTGAGATCGAAGCCTTCCCCATTGCGAACTTGGTTGCAAAAATGGAAGCGGGACTCATGGACGCAGCACCTGTATGGACGGATCTTAAAACCTTCCCATACGAAGAATTTCGTGACCGAGTGGGCATCCTTACTGGAGGTTATCCCTGTCAGCCATTCTCCGCAGCAGGGAAGCGTGGAGGGAAAGACGACCCAAGACACCTCTGGCCTTGGATCGCAGACGGAATTCGGATTCTGCGACCAAGAATGTGCTTCTTTGAAAATGTCGAAGGACACATCTCGCTGGGACTCTCCAGCGTCATCAGCGACTTG
>Ga0129333_10000819_pt1 | contig 27314 bp, 33 predicted proteins | sample CPB6_08_DNA_FD_94474 | JGI IMG/M metagenome (GOLD analysis project Ga0129333, IMG submission 94474) | Freshwater to marine salinity gradient microbial communities from Chesapeake Bay, USA - CPBay_Sum_0.6_0.8_DNA | ecosystem: Environmental > Aquatic > Marine > Coastal | place: USA: Chesapeake... | reverse complement strand
TACTATGGGGACAGGTAAGTCCCTATCTGCACTTGCGGCTATAATAGAAACTAAAGAGAAGGCAGTTATCGTATGCCCTCCCTTTCTCGTGGAGAATTGGCTAAATGAAATCAAAAAGCACACCACTCTTATCGGAAGTCCACACTTTCTTAAGTATTCCCCTGATTCTGATATTTTTGTTGTTCCTTATACTCAGCTTGATAAATGCGAAGATATTTTTAAAAATGTTAAATTTGTTGTTGCGGATGAATCCCAATATCTTAAAAATCTCGAAGCTAAAAGGACTCAACGATTTCATTTTCTCTTTTATAAATATACTCCAAACTATTTCATGGCATTATCTGGAACGCCGATCAAAAATAGAATACCCGAAATATATGGAATGCTCCTATTATGGGACAGATTCGGAGTAAAGCCAGCTATTACCGAAAAATATAAATCGTTTTATACGTTCTGTTGTCGCTTTACTAATGTCGTTCAAGGCAAGTACGGAATGTCTTACGGAGGAATGAAAAATGTCGAAGAATTGCGAACATATATCAAAGGCCACTCTATTAAGCATGAGGCTTCGGTGCTGGATTTACCTGAGCTATCTGAGTCTCAAGTTGTGGTGTCTTACAAAGATAACCCAGATCTTGACAAGGCTTTTAGGGAGTTCTCTGGTTCTAGATTTTCAGCAGAAATTACAGTCAAAGTTGAGTCGGCTGCTAGTAAGGCTGTATTCACTTCAAACTACGTATCTGATGCAGTCGAATCAGGAGAGGGCCCTGTTGTCGTTTTTAGCGATCACAGAAAACCCATAGAGATAATGGAACTAGAATTATCTAAACTTAGAACTAGGAGCATAACTGGTGAAACACCTATGTCCATTCGAGCTAACTATGTTGATATGTTTAATAATAACCAGTTGGATGTTTTACTCTGCACCTATGGAGCCGCATCTACTGGTATCAACCTTACCAGTTCTAATCTTATGGTTCTTAACGACCTACCTTGGGAAGTTGCGTCTTTGGAACAAGCAAAGAAAAGATCGCATAGACTTGGGCAAAAAAGAGATTGCAGAATAGTTCACGTTATTGGATCTAGTGTAGATGAACTTATATTAAAAACTTTAAACGCTAAAATGAAAGTAATCTCGGAGGTAATAAAATGAACGAAATCACAGAAGAACTTATTCAACAAGAAATGGCTAAACTTATTGGCGGTGCTTTGACTGCATTGGAATGGTTCCTAGTTCTCAGCTTTATTAATCAGGCCATGAATAAAGATGAGATGTTTGTAAATGAAGAAGATAGAATAGCACTATCCAATGTAGTGAAAAGACTTCATGACCAAATCTTCCCAGCTCCTAAATCAGACGCTGAGATTCTTGAAGAAAAGCTAACAGTAAAGCCTAAGAAGCTAATAACCAAGCCAGACATCATTATTTGATCCGTATGGGTCTAATATTACCTCTGTATCGTAGCAATACGTACAGAGGTATAAATTATCCCATGAGTAATATTCTCCATTATCTAGTCCGTGATCCTCTCCTAAATCCACAGGTTTTTCATAAGATATATCCGATATAAATTCATATTTTCCATTGATTATATCCGATAAAACATCTGCCTTAGCTGGCAGGAGGCAAATCATCCCCAGAATCAGTATGAATATCAACATTAACTTCATATCCCTCCAATTTAATTCTATCTCTATTAGAATGAACCCATCTATCGTAACAAAGCATGACATTATATTCGTTTATTCCTTGGATTCTTAGGCGATAAAAAAAGTGTGCTTTAGCGTAGTGGATCTTCTCTTGAAGTTTGTAATTTTCACGTAGTTTATCATCTGGGCAATCTAACCAAGAATTTAGATAGACTACCTTTCCATTCATTTTTTACTCTCGTCAAATTGATGAAGAAACATCCCAAATATATCTACAAAAGTCTCGTTACTGTTAAGATCTACTTGATTCATTAGAATAAGAATGTAGTGAACAATTTCATGTTTTAAACTATGACGAAGTACATCCTCTGCTAGTTTCGTGCTATTGAGATGAGTAGCAATATGAATTTCATTGGTCATAGGATTGCAGTTCCCGAAGATCTCTGCGCCTGTTTCGTGGTCTCTTACTGTTCGTACATATTTTACTTTAATAGTGTGGCCACCAAGTTTGAATGATCTTACTCTCATACAATCTCCCCTATCCAACGTCCTTCTTTATTTAAGATCATTGGCAATAGTTTTGGTTGTCCGTCTAGGATAATTCCTACACCGATTAAAGGCCGCTTCAATTGAAGCTTGTTATATGCAAATGCCATAGACTTATCATCTATGAGACATCCCACTACCATCGACCAGTAAAGATCTTTCTGGTTAGCAAAATACCTAATTTCGAATACGCTGTGATGGTGTCCTTGTACAGCATTACAAGACATAGACTGAGCTAGCTTTAAGCCATCCGCACTCTTGCCGTGGGTAAAGTAACAATCTCTTCCATCGGACAATGTAATCGTAAGCTCAGGATGCCATTTCCATGTCTTTGGAGCTTCCAAAACATCCCTGTAGTCCTTAAGGATATGTCTAGGTATACCATGATGTTTTCCCCTTCTATATGCCATACTTCCATGATTCGATTCCAAGATATCTGCCTTTGGGAATAACTCGTACAGGGGTTTCAAGTGTTCTATAGTCTTCTGCAATTCTGAAGATGGACTAAAAGGCAAATCTGGATCGGTATCATGGAAGGATAGGCAATGGTAATCGGCTTCATCTCCAGTAAGTATGACTTTGTCTGGTTTGAAAAATTCATTGATGGCTTTAAGGAAAGGAATTGTGTCCCGATGGTAATAAGGAGCGTGAAGATCTGAAATGACGAGTACTCTGGAGTTTTTAGCCATACCCTAAAAATCATACTAGATTCTAGGAATTTTACCATTCAGTTTTATTATTATTGCCTCGCATATCTTTATTAATCGAGCGTTTCCGTCTTGTTTTGCTTGAAGATATTGCTCTATCCAGTAATCTATTTGTTCTTGTTTCGTCATCGCCCTTTTGGGCTTTAAGGTTTGATTCTCGGCTTTAATACAAACTCTCCATCCAGAAGTTGCTTCATTAATACCTTATCAGAAAACGGATAATAGTCACAAACTTGTTTCCATTTAGACCAACAAATTCCTAAAAGGTATTTATCACATACATCGTCGCAGTACACAAATCTATCTAGAGAAGGGTCAATCCTGAGGGTTCTTTCGCTTAGGGGCTTGGATAAAAGATTGGCATAAGATACGGAGCTGCAGCTCGATATTATCAAGCTTAACATCACTACGATCATCGAGAGGTTTATTGTATTCGGCATACCAATCCTTCTTAAGCTGAATCATTTTATCGAGATACTTGGAGGACTCTTTGGAGTTCCAGATGGTTAAAGCTTGCTCTAAAACTCCAAAAATTAATGTCCAATCCATTATGCTTGTTCTACTTCTTTAAGTTTAGAATGGATCTTTTGGATAAGATCTACGATTTCAGCAACATCGATATCCTTGCCTTCTTCAACAGCTTGCCCAATGTCCTTGATAGATACGATGATATTATCAATCTTTGGAAGGAAAGCTACAAGATGGGCTAGATCTTGGATGTCTACTTTTTTATCAGCAGATATTTTCTTAATAAGAATAGCTATTTCCTTAAGTGACTCAGCAATAGCTTCGATTTTTTCTGTTCCGATCATAATGTCCTCCTAGACTCTAGTTATTACAAGTATATCTAATTTTAAATTAAACATCCATAAGAACCGTAAATCCATTTTCTTGTTTTTCTGCAAAATATAAACAACCATCTTTTCTATATTCAGATAATATTTTAACTAAAGTATCCTCTTCTTCTGACTTTAAACTAATTACTAGTTCTGAGGTAATTTCGTCAATTTTTTTCCAAACAGTGATCATATTATCTCCCCGTACATCTAATTGTTAAATAAGATAAAGTAGTTCCAGTTCCAGCAGTGCTTACTCTTGCTCTTATCCACCTAACCATATGTAATTGATTAGGATGAATATTAACAACCCCTCCGGCGACTAAACTTGTGGCAGTTCCTACTGAAAACCAGTCTATATTGTTATCAGATCCTTCCATTTGAATAGCTCCGGGAGTTCCCCCAGCGGCTAACGCCACTATTAAATTAAAATTTGGCATGCCATCTACAAAATAAGACGGAGTAGTACTGTTTAAAGTATTTGGATTAATTGTCCTATCTATAAAAGACCTAAGATATTGGCCCTCAGAATTTCCAATAAGCCTTCTTGAAATTTGTCGAGTAAAAGATGGAGTAGTTCCTCCCACAGTTTGAACGTAGCGTATTTGATTCACCCATGAGTAATTAATTGCTGGGCTATGAAATGTTCCAGTTGACGTAATTCTTGGGAAATCATAAATTTTAAACCAAGCAGAAGTTCCTAAAGAAGACATATTTCCCTCAACACTTACATCCAATGTAGGGTTGGTTCCACTTACTGCTGTTACTTGAACCGAAAAAGATCCGGATGATTGATAGTTAAATGATGATGGGGATGCCGTAGTCGTAGATGTAATAGCAGCAGAAGAAACGTCAGTTGTCCCCACATTATATAAAGAAACCCCTGAAAGAGTTTCCGATCCAAATACGTAAGATTTGTCCGCCCCTGCAGCTTGTTTTAAATTGCACCACATTGATACGTTTCCGCCAGTAAATGCAGTACTTATCCTTACCCTAAAATATCGCATCGAAAGAGGGCCTTGAAAGTAATATTCCGTAGATGCGGCAATAGTCCTAGCACTGCTAAAAACAGACACCCCATTATTGTAAAAGGTAGGGATTGTCCATACAGCACCATCGTTACTTTCTTCAATTGTAATTGCTCCAGCAGTAATCCCTGCAGAACCAAGTACCCTCATTGAAAATTTATTGTATCCTGATACCTCTACTAAATCTGAATTTATAATATTTAAAAGGTTTTCCCCTACTGCAGTTCTACTTAAAGCTATAAAAGCTCTATCTGTACCTAAAATAGGCTGGCAAGCTTGTATGTTTCCTTCTCTATACATAAGGCTACAAGATAAAGTTCCTCCTACTATTGCGCTTGAAATTCTTGCACGTAAATGTTTATATACCCCCGGAATCATTATCATGTATGTTTTTGAGGCTTGTACATTTATAGGAGAGTTTCGATAGTTTAAAGTAACATTTTGGTTCCCTGCAACCCCTTGAAATAAAGGTTCATCTAGCAGACAATAAGGGGCCGATACAAAAGTTACGTTATCGACCGAGCCTTCTATAACAAATTGCCCTGAAGTAATAGCCCCCACTGTATTTACTTGCATTATAAGCTGGTTTTGCTTAAGCATTGAAATGGAGTTAGTAGTATTCGTAAGCAAGTTAATGTTAAGCGCACTCATGCCGGATTTAGAATCTTCCACTGAACTTATTAGAGTATTGGCATCTACAATCCCATTTACTGTTTGAGAGTAAGTAAAGTCATCGAATATAATTAACAGATTATCTGTATTATTCATTGATGCAGTATCATATTGCAAAGTTAATATGGAAGAAGACCAAACTCCTCCAAGAGCAGTCCCTCCAGCAGGGTTATATATTAAAGTTCCTCTATTCCAGTCTAAATTAATAACCCCTAAAATGTACTGTGGTTCAAAAGAACCTGAAGTAATGATTCCTGAAAAATCTATTTCGGACGATCCTGCATTAAAAGTGTATTCGGTTTTTTCTAAAATTCTTTTCATAACCTACCTTATCCAAATAATAAAGCATATATTAAAGCTTGATTATCGGTGTATTGTTTGGCTGCTGTTGACACAGGTTTATTTAAATCGCTTGTATTATCTACGTTTCCTAATCCAATATCAGATTTTGTAATTTGCTCTACGTTAGAATTACCCCATATATCAGAAGCAGTAGAATCAAAGTCTAATATTTTTTGACGGACTCTGTAAAGAATGGCTACAGGGTATGAAGAAGGTACGCCAGTAAATACCCAAGACCCATCCATAGCAAAACTTGTAGCAATAACCGCACCTGTGGAACTTTTTGCCGATATAAGAGTGGGCTTTCCTCCTGATACTTGCGATACGACCGCATCGACTGTTCCGCCAAAGTCATCAAGGACGACTTCTGAGTTGGCAGGGAGCGTAACTGTTCCACTTGTTCCTGAGCTAATAATCGCAAATCGTGTTGTTCTGACATATTTTTCTCCAATAAGATTTCCAACGGTTATTTTTTTTGTAGAAGAAGAAGATACGTCTACTATTGGCAAAAAATCCAAGTTAGACGGAGTTAATAGTTCTGGTAAATTAGATATTTTTGAATTTGACATAAATTACTCCAAAATTATAAGTCCGCCATTTTCTAAAAGCAAATAATTTCCAGATTCCATTAAAAGATAACTTCCTCCGGGGGCTACATTACTATATGTTATTGCGTAAGTTGCATTATTTTTAGTCTTTTTTAAATCATGTACAAAATATCCATTGGCAATAAGAGCAGACACAAAAGAGCAAACCTTCTCTGGGTCTCCAACTACTACAACTGAATTCATGTAGATACCACTATATATTGAGAAGAAGAAAATGTAGGAGTTATTAAATCAATTATCTTCCCTAAAGTAATTAAAGAAGAAATTTCTAATGCTAATTTTGAAGGGTCTCCTGAAATTATTGTAAATGTTTGGTTGGCATAGATAGTGTCATAAATTACAATAAATTTTCCTGAAGAGGTTGTTTTTTCCACAATTAAAATATTCCCATTTAAATTAATTAATTGTGAAACTACTGATTGCGGATCGCCTTGAATCACTGCGCACTGTTGTGCCATTATGTCTTCCCTTTATTCTTCTTTGATCTTCCAGCTACGCTCAAGGCAATAGCAATAGCTTGTTTTTGAGCCTTGCCCTCTTTCATCAAAGTAGAGATATTTTGACTTACTGCTTTATCTGATTTACCCTTCTTAAGTGGCATTATTTCTTCCTTTGGCTAATTTGTCTAAGCTTCTTTAAGTATGCCGTATCCAGAGCTTTTTGTTCATTAAGCTTTTTTATGTCCATTACATCCCTTCAGGTACTTTATTTTTATTAATTTGATTAATTAATTTAGCCCTTTGAATGGAATTTAAATCCTCTCTTTTGCTAATATTATCGGCAGCTTTAGCCTTATGCTCGGGATCTAAAAATTCGTTATTAAATACATTGTAATCGGTGTTTACAAATAAGGTAGGCATTTCTCCAATTAAAAGAGGAATTATTTTTGATAATTCTTTTGGAGATCCATTCATTCCTTCAATCATAGCATCTACAAATACTGGATTTGCATTATTTTGTATTAATTTGGCAAGAACTTTGTCTTTATTTTCCATAATCTCTTTCGAAGTTCTTGGAATTTTGAATTTAACAATTTCCATCGGACTAAATCCAATGCTCTGAGGAGATCTGTATGGGACTTGCTCAGATGGCATAGGAATAGAAGGATCAAAGAATCTAATAGCTTCGAATGGAGCTTCTTCTGTAACCATTCTTAATGGAGTCTTTGCTTGTTTTAATCCCGGCATATTTGCTATTTCTGCCATCTTAGCAGTTCCTAATCCAGCCTCAGGACTTCCAATTGTTTTATTAAGAATCTTGTTACCCCATCCGCCCCATCCAGCTTGTACTGTTCTTGCTTCCTCTCCAGCAATAGCTGTAAGCAAGTCAGTCTTTGCAGTCAGCATCATGCTTTGAGTATCGTTTAGATCTGAATATTTGGTCATCTTAAGAGCGTCTCTTAAATATTCATTTATTGTTGCATACATCTTTTTATGAATGTCTGCGGAGTCAGGAGTTTTTGCCAATAAAGGATTTTTACCAATGTTACTTAGTTTATCTGATATCTTATTTTTAACTTCTTCAATTATTCCAACCGTTGGAAAATCTAGTCCTTGTCTTTCCATTTCATTTTCAATTTCTCTAACTATTACATTTTTAACTTCTTCCGCTTCTAAAAATTTCTCTTCAGATCCTAATTTTTTAACTGCAAATTCATCCGCAGAATCTAAAAGTTTTTCTTTTATCTTATCAAGATCTACTGGAGCGTTTATTTTTTTCCCTAATATAGCTTCTTTTTTTGCTTTTATTTTATTTGTGGCATTGTCAATTCTATCCAATAAAATTTTTCTTGTAGGTTTTTCTAGATTTTCTAGAGACCTTCCTTTAGAAACAAACTTCATGTTATCTACATCAAAGTCCATTTTATTTTTATTGAACAATCCAATCTTGTTTAATTTATCAGCAATTACTTCTCTTTCTCTAGACCCAATCTCTTTAAACTCGGAAGTTCGGGCCCCAAGTACGTTTGCTCTCATTGCATTTGGAGAAACTGTTGTGACTTCTTTTAATCCACCAGACAGTAATGCCCCACCAATGCCTACTGCTCCTCCAAGCCCTGCGTTGATAAGCCCTTCCATACTTGCTTTATCTTCAGCAGTACCAAGACCTTCAAAAGCTGCACGAGCAACCATTTCAGGAGCACCAGCAAATTTACCAGCTCCAGTTATTGCTTTTAGTCCCGGAACAAAAGCAGATCCAATTCCTGCAGTCATTTCTCCTGCAGTAGTAGCCCATGGGCTTCTTTCTCTTGCTTTTCCTATGCCTTCTCTAATTCCAGATACATCTTTCTCATAGATATCAGACCAAGGTTCTTCAGCACCAAAGGCTTTTTTACCAGTAGCTTGAGCCGCAGCTTGAATTTCATCTGCCCATGTAGTAACCCCCTGGGGAAGAGTAGTTATTATATCCTCTAAAGTCTCCCCTACATTTACAGGAGTAAGATCTTTCGTGGGTTCAAATCCAATATCTTGTCTTGATCTAGAAGATTCTTTTCCAGTAGGAAACATGGATTTTGCCATCTTCCCCTCCGCAGCTTCCTCCTCTTCTGGGGTAAATCCAAAATCTTCTACACTCTTAGAAGAAGGCAACGGCTCAAATCCAAAATCATCATCATTAGCTGGGGTTCTTTTTGCCATTAATTTACTACCTTGAATTTTTTACTTTTTATTGCGTCTTTTATTTTATCCACTGGAATTGTACCAAATTTTCCCGTTGGTCGTCCTTTTTCATCTAGCATTTCTACCTTAACCTTATCAGATTGTGGCTTGTTTGCACTAGAAGTTTGATATAATTCAGGAGCGTAAGGATTAAAGGATGTTTGCACCGCTCCAGCAATACCTCCATAATTTTCTACAAAATCTTTTTCCATTCCAATTACTGATTGGGATAAGTTCTTTCTTGCCCTTTCCTCAAGAATATCAGCTACCCTCATCATAAAGTATGAATCTTTAGGAGTGGCCCCTTCTCCAGTTCTTTGTAAATATGCAAATCTTCTAACTTGTTCTTTTACTGCCCTAGATCCTCCCAATCGTGCTACATCTTGATCCGTCAAACGACCCCCACCTTCCGCAGCTTTAGCAAGTTCACTTTTAGCCATTTCTAGAGATATAGGATTTTTCTCTTGAATTAAGCTTCTAAGAGTTCCAGTAAATCTTAAAGTATCCGCATTTTTCTTATAAGTGTCAGTAGTTTTAAAATTTGAAATAATTGACTTTAAATCTTTTTTTTGTTCTGGATTTAATTGCCCTTGTTGAATTTGAATAGGGATTAATTTTCCATTTATAACTCGGGCTAAAAGTCCTTTTTCTGGATCTAAACGAACACCACGACCAAAGTATTCCCCAAGTTCTTTTTGTCTTTGTTGGGTAATTCCTGACCTAGCTTCAAACTCTTGTCTTGATAAGCCCGGGGCCAATTCATATTTAGAGGTATCTACAGATTTCCCTCCTACATACATAGTATCCGTAATAGGATCATAGCTTCCAATTACGGATTCCCCTGTAGTTTTATCTCTCAAAGACTTTGATTGTAATTTAGATTGCATAGGTTTTTTTAGTAGACTAGCTTTTTGCATTTCTAAAAGTTTATCTTCTAGGGATTGCTTTCTTTTCATTCTGTCAGACTCGGCTCCCATAAGAGCAGAGCCTGCTAATTCTGCGGCATTGGCATTTCCCCCAGCTAATGCTTCTACTAAAAAGGGAGTAAGGTATGGAAGAAAATCTTTCCATGTTCTTTCTGGAAGCATTTTTTCCGCCATATCCGAAAGACTTTCTTTTTTTTCGTCTTTTTCTTTAGACAAATTTGGAATTTTTAATCTAGGCTGTTCTAAAGACGAAGGTTGTTCCGTAATTGAAGTTTCTTCCATCCCCCCATAAGGCTCCTTAGAAACTACGTCATTAAATTCTTTATCCATCTCACTATCTAAAAATTCTTGTGAATTAGAGGTATCTTGTGGCAAAGCAAAATTTTGCTTAATAAATTTTTCTTTTTCTAGAGTAATTGGTTGTTTAGCTTTTTGAGCTTTTACAGATCTTTCAAAAAAAAATTTTGTAAGAGGATCTTGATCCTCTGACGGTTGCTCTACGTAATTTGTAGGCTCTTTTGTTTTAAATAAGTCTTCAAATTTCATGCTGTTCTCATTCTTTTTTGTAGGAGTCTTAAGTATTCTTTTTTGCGGTCTTCAGGAAGTTCTGATTTTTCTAGATCTTTCAAAACTTGATTTTCTTTTTCCATTTCTTCTTTAGGGTCGAAAGTTCCACTAGGTCTAGAAAATTGTCTTTGTAGTTCGTCGGACATAGCGTCTAAATCTTTTAAAGCCTGATTTCTAGTATCTTTTGCCTTCGCAGCATTTTTTAACAATGCTTGCCTGTAGGCTTTTTGCTTAGAAGTTCCTGAGCTTGCAAATTTAGTCAAAGACTTGCGCATTTGATTTTCTTCCATGACACTACTTGCCTTTTTTCTTTTTCCCATTTTGAATTGTAAACTCAATTTCAAGTTTGGTTTGTGGAGTCATTCCTTTGAATTTGCCTTTATCCTTTTCTGATAAAGACCCTTCTTCCATTTCATCTTCTTCTTCCATTTCTGGTTCCATAGATTTCATGGCATGCGTCATGGATTTTTTGCCAACTATTACAGGTTTTGCCCCCGGAGCTATTTCTTCCATGGCTTTTAATTTCTTTTTAAAAATTTTTCCGTACATATATATATTCTCCTTTTAAACTTTTACGACAGTACCTGACCAAGGAATCCTTTATCTTCTTTTGGTAAAACTGCAGGAGCTACAGCCCCAGCTTTTTCCCCATACATAAGACGTAAGGTTCTACTTACAAGATTATTTAATTTTGCACTATAATCTTCAAGAGATTTTCCTTGTTGTCCGTATAAAGACTCTGCTATTCTTTGAGATTGTTGTCTTCCAACTGCGTCTATAGCCCCTGCCATGGCAGTTCCTCTAGCTCCAGTTCCAGCTAAATTTCTTCTTGTTTGAGCTTCGGCTGCTTGTTTTTGGGACATGATAGCAGCAGTAACAGGATCAGCAGCCCCTTGATCTACTCGAGACTTTAATGTTTTAAGGACATCCTGTTCTTGCTGCCCAGCTTGCCCTAACCCCATTCCAGTAGAAAGAGCCCCTAAATTTAATCCGGCCAATTGTGCTTTTTGTTCAGCTTCAGTACCGCTTAGGATATTCCCAGTAGGATTTCCTTGCATAAGTTGTCCAGCGGTTCTTTGCCTATATTTTTCGTTTCTTTGAGCCCACCAATCTGCTTTTTTGCCTTTTCCTACGTATTTACCCCTGAAGCCTCTCATCCAATTTTGAAAATCAACATTGTCTTGGTTTATTTCTTCCGGAGTTTGTCCTTGAGATGCCATATTATTCCCTCGCTATCAGAACAGAAATTGTTACGTCTTCTGTCCCGTTATTTTTCAAAGTTATCGTTTTATTGTCCCATTCTAAGGGGATGTCTGAAATGACACCGTTGCCTGTCTGTCTTAATATTATACGCCATTTTGGAATTACACCAAGAAAATGTTGTATTTTCAAAGTGGATGCCGCAGGAATTTTGACATTATTTGCTATGTACCCATTAAAATTAGAATTAATTGAAATAGCTGCACTTTGAAAAATAAAAGCATCTATTAAATCGTTTAATCTTTGTTTTATTTCCGATAATTCTTCAGGGACTTCTTTAATTACTTTAAGGGGCTGTGGCTTAAGAGTTTGAACAGGATTTATCATCTTTTCATGCCTTGTTGAATTGGTTCAAATTCTACTTCAATTCCTTCAATCCAGAAAGCTTGGTTCCCTGTAGAATTCATAATAAGCTCAATGGCAGCGGCCATAGGCTTCGAGGAATTAAGTCTTTGTTTATGAAACATTACATAATTCCCGGGGGATGTATATGTAGTATTTGTTATTTCTGTGTTGTAATCCCAATTTATATAATGTTTAATGTCTAATTTTCCTAAAATATAACCAAATATTTTTATTTGAAGTAATAATTTTTCTAAGGATGGTTCTCCTTGAGTCATCCAAGTAGTTACTAATTTTGAAGGGGATTGATTCACATAATTATAAGTATAGTTAGCGATACTTTCCTGACTAGTTTTAGCTGAAATTAACTGGGGAGTAATGCTAGTAGTCCCTACATATAAAATAGAATCTACGCATGACATAGCTGATACGCAAGTAATATTAATAGATTCGTATGCGTCGTATGTTGTCCATTCTCCATTAGATAAATGATAAACTAAAGATTGACCGCCTCTAGTGTAATCTCCATTAGTTATAATAACTTTAGATTTAAATGAATCAAACGTAGATAATAAATACTTGGCTTGATAATTAGTTAAATCTGAAGGGTATTCATATGCCGTAGTAGGATAACTATTCATATTTAATCCAACAGATAATTGCTCTGCTGAAGAAAAGTTTGGAAGAGAATTTGCCATAAATGTTTTAAAGTTTAAAGCAATAGGATCAGATATTTTTTTAGAATTAGCTCCATTAATTAGCCAAGCTCCAGAACTAGACATCATAAATACAGTTCCATATATTTCTATTAGGGAAGTATTAGAATAAGCGCCTACTGGGATGTCTGGAATTTCTTGCACTCTAATATTTGCTGTAGTAATGTTTCCGGCTACTAAATAAACTTTGCGTTCTCTACTAACTATTAAATAATCTTTTGTTCCTACGATAGATGTGATATTTCCATATTGAGAATCCCCTACAAGTAAAAATTGACTAGGAGTCATTTCTAGCGACCCCCCATTAGTGTAGTCTGAAAAATAAATAATATTTTTATCTGCTAGAAGTAGTAAATCTTGATAAATAGTAATAGCTACGTAAGGATTTTTGTATACTTCTGAATCATTAAAAGAATTTTTTGTAGTGTTAAGATCGTACCAATCATTTAATGTAGAAGAAATTGAAAACGGAAGTTGAGCCACGTTTTGAACTTTATTTGCAATATTAGTAAAAGCAATATCTATTGTATAAATAATATTAGAAATAAAGCCAGTTAAATTGTCTTTGGCTGCGGTTATTAATCCTTTATAATAATATACCCCCTGTAAAGACGGAGAAGCCCATACAGTATAGAATCTTCTCCCTGCTGCAAATGTTCCATTAGATATAGGAAGTGTAGACCCATCAAAAGTATCCCAAGATCCAGTAGTTAAGTTATATGCTTTTATTGTTTTGCTAAACCTATCAGATGCAGTACGTTTATAGGCTATTGCTCCATAATTTCCGCCAGTAGCCCCAGAAACAGAGAAATATACAAGTCTTATGACATAAACATTTCCTCCAAATGAATCAAGCCCAAAAAAATCTGCCCCAGTAATTGTAGTGAAAACATACTCATCAAATCCTGCATTATATGTAGCTGTTCCATAAAAATATGGGGTCATATCGCCAGCATCAAAATACGGAGAATTTTGTGTTTGTTCTCTAAAAGTGTTTACATCTGTAGAGTTTCTACTCATAGAGAGTTTTGTAGTTATTGGAGTATCTTGTTCAGTCCAAGTTGTAATTGCAGTATCTAATGCAGACATAGCCATCTTAGTGCTAGATGTATTCGGATTTACTGCCGCTCCAGCAATAAAATAATATGAAGTGGTATTGGACGGATTAAAAAAAGTTACTGCATTATGAGCTTGAGTATTTGGCCCTGTAGCTCCAGTCCACGTAGTTCCATTAGTAGAATACATTATCTTGTTTGCAGTAGAAGCGTTAGAGCATACTGCTACAAAATAAGAAGTACTTGTTACAACGTTTATTCCAAAAGTAACTGATGTCCACATGTTAGTTGCAGGAGATGTTCTAGATGTCCATGTAATACCGTCAGGAGATGTGATAATATTTGTAGCAGTTGTCCCACTAGCAGCCACCGCAACAAATAAGTTTATTGGACTACCTCCAAAAACAACTGATCTCCAATCAAGTACCGTTGGAATAGTCCTAAATGTCCAAACTTCTCCATTGGTGGAAGTAGCTACTTGTCTAGCTGTAGTGGGGCCTGAATTATTTATAGCAACAAATACGTTTGCAGCGTTCCCCCAAGCAATTGACCTCCATGTTTCAGTAAAACCAACTGTCGTAGAGTATTGCCAAGCTACTCCATTGGAAGACCACATTATTCTTTGCTGAGCAGTAGCCCCCCCAGCACTTCTAACCGCAACAAATCTACTTCCATTCCAAGCGATACTTGACCACCCACCACCAATAGATCCCAAAGAAATGTCTGTTACCCTTCTCCAAGTAATTCCATCACTAGAAATCCAAACTGGATATTGAGTTACAGAAGTAGAGTTATTTAAAGCCACAAAAAGGCTATTTCCGTAAACGACCGCTCCAAAAGAATTACGAGCATCCGTTCCTTCAAAATCATATCTTACATTAGCATCCCAATCTATTCCATTATACGAGTAACAAATTCCTGCTTCTCCTACTCCTACTAATATTTTTCTGCCTTGAGGATCTGTGCCAGATGCCATGGCATTAAATCCGACATTGTTCCCAGTAGTTCTGTAGGTTATTGGATCACTTGTAACTTGGTTCCCTTGCATATCTAAAGAGTGCCCTATTACTTTTACATATCTAGATCCTACTTGAGTAGAATATGGCGGCTCTACAGATGGAAATTGACTTCCTGCTACAGGTACAAAATAAGGTGATCCTATTCCAGCAGTACAGGCTTCCTCTCCATCATATTTAATTAATTTACAATCAGATCTAGATGGAGAAGAAAGGATATAAGCCGTATTATTGACTTGAACGCACTGGTCTGAAAAATTATTTATGTAATTTAGAGAAGTTGATCCATTAGGCGTATCGACTACAGGCCCCAAACTTCCTAGTCCGTTGTTTGTTTCTACTAACGCATTATTTAAAAATAAATGCCTAAAATAGAATAAATTATTATCTGCAGCAATCCCCAATTTTAATGGATAATTTTTACCATCTACTACACTTTTATAGGAAGAAAATAAAGTCCATCTTTTTATTGTTTGTCCGGCCACTGAATTTGGAGTAAATCCAGACATAGAACATCGTGGAGTTAAATATCCTTCATTATTAAATGTTACGTTGTTGGCAACCTTAAATCTATTAGACGATTGATCTGCTTTTGGGGGAGAGTTTTCCATCCCCCCTAATCTAAGTTTTTTATCTATTGCCACAGCTACCTCTTAGAAAAATAAAAATTCTACGTCCGTAACAGGAATAGTATCATCGTCTTTTTTATTTTTAGAAAAAATAGAAAGTATTTCATTTTCCTGTTTTTCGGTAAAATACGCTTGTTTTTCACCATCATTATAATTATTTCTCGTATAAATTCTTTGTTTAACGTAATCTAATAGGTAAGTTTCGCATACATCGGGTAGCAAACATTTGTTACAAGCGTTATATCCAGCTACAACAAATTGATCCGTAGTAATTCCAGTAGTAGAGTCTAAAGATATTAGGGGTGGTATGGTTCCTAATATGGCAGTTACAAATTTTTTATTAGTGCTTTGATTTCCTATAGCATCTACAGTAGAAATATAGTCATCTGTAGTTGCTAAAGAAGGAGGGGATTGGTTTAAAGAAATGTCTGTAGGGCCTACACTAGTAACTTTACCCTGACGAACTGCCAAAGTAGGAAGTTGTCTAAAATACGTAATTCTTATATTTTGTAATTGAGAAATGTCATTTTGCCCAGATATAAGAATTTTATTATCTCTAGTAATATATCCAAAAATATAACTAAATTCAGATTCCGAAATTGGCTTAATTCTAGAATATCCTTTATTATTTGAGGTATCGGAAAATCTTGCCTCTACCATAGAAATAGCGTTAGTAGAATAGCAATCATCTGGAAGAGTATATTCTCCAGAAGCTACAGCTGGAACTTCAAGCTGAACTTTAAAAAGATCAGCATAAGGATTATTTTTAAAGACAATAGAAGTAATATACCTTTGAGCATCATTAAAATACCCAGCAATTTCAGCGTCTGAAATCCCATTTATATCCTTATTATCAGTTGAATTCCTGACTTGAGTAATTAAAAACTCTAGTCTTCTCATAACGCACCGTTATTCCTTAGACTAAATTAGCCAAATTTAAATAATTTTCTCTTCTTTGGTTAGTTGCTTTTACTGCTTCTTGATATTCTAGATTTCTTCTTGCTTGTTTATTTTTTTGAACATTTGATAATGCCATAAGCCCTATCCCAGCCGCTATAGCAGCAGGATGTCCAGTAGCTATAAGGCCACTCCCTAAAACATCCGCCCCACTTCCGCCTTTAGCAGCCGCTACTCCGGCTTGCGTTACTCCTGATTTCAAATCCAAAGAAGATGAAGGGGATTCATTAACATCTTTTCCTCCAACATCTTCATAAGTTTTAGAAGACTCAAGCATTTGTTCACCTAATGTAGGCTTATTAAAATCTACTGAAGGATATGAAGTAGCGGATTGTTGCATGGTATCAGACCCCAGACCTTCATCAAATTTATTTTTTTTGACTCGATTAAAATATTCTGACATATTTATTTCCTTTCTTGTAGGATTCTTTCTAGCCTATCAAATCTTTTGTTTAAATGTTCCATATCTAACGAACGAATGACTATAATTTCATTTCTAACTAAACTAGCCTCTGCTTTAGCAATATGAGAAACTGCTTCATAAGCTCCCCACCCCATCCCTAAAATAATTCCTATAACTGCCAAGATCGCTTTTATTGTAGGGTATATAAAGTCAATCAATTTCATACTATGTCCCAAAAATAATATATAGTTTTTGGTTAGTAGCAGCAGCTTCGGCAATAACCGATAAGGTTCCAGCACATTCTATTTGAATTGAAGACCCTGCTGTAAGTCTTATGCCAGAAGTTGCAGTAGCCGTACCAGACATTCTAAATCTTAAAGCTACTGTATTAGTATTATCTGCTTGAATTAAAATCCATTTAGCAGAAGTTAAAGAAGTAGTAGACGCTACTGTGTTTGAAATAGTCAATAATTCTGCATAATTTGAGGTTCTAATAGCGTCAGTGCTTTCTACAAGTTGACTTCCGGATGAAGTAGATTTTGAAACAATCCACCCCATTATCCTAGCTGTATCACTTGCAGCAGGCTTAGAAGAATTAATTGGCAATATTCTTATATTATTTGCATCTACGACTTGCATGATTTCAAATTCTATATTTATAGCATTCCCAGAAAGAATTCTTAAAATATCCCCGACTTTAGCAGAGTGAGACGTAATTTGAATTTGCCAAAATTGAACTTGTCCGTCCTTACTTAAAACATCAGTTACGGAAACAATAGTTTGGTTAGATGTTGAAATGTCGTACAAACTTTTGTTTATTGAAACGGTTCCGTAAGAATTTGATCCTGAACTATGTATAGTTTTAAATTGAGGAGTCCCTAATTTTAATTGATTATTGTAACCTTGTTCTGTTGCCATGACCTCGTCCTCTTTTAAGGGGTTCTCAGTATCAAAATTCCCTAGACTGCTCTTTCAAACAGCCTAGGGAAGACTTTAATTAAAAATAATATGTAAGCTGATCCATCCACTGTAACTGTATATTAAAATCTACATCTTTTGCGGCTGGAGTAGCAGCTACGGATTTTGCTAAAACTGTAATTGAACTAACTGTTACAGCGGTTACTTGAATTGTAGCATCTGCTGTAAGAGAAACTAGTCCAGAACAAAAGGGAGCTATTTTTGCTGGCTCTTTAAAATTAATTCTGTAATTTCCAGTCCCTAAATCTTCTACAGAAGATACGTAAAAAGCATCCGGGCCAGAAGCAACCGGAGTACCAGCCGTTCCATTTACAGATAGATTGAGTTGAACTTGACCTACTTGACGAACTTGAAGATTTCTTTTTAATGAAAAAAGCATTTTTTACTCTCTTGTAACCCCACGGAGGGAAGGCGTAATTGCCTTAAAATCATTTTATATGTATCTAATAATTTGGCAAGAAGAAACGATAGAAGATAACATCCATGTTCTCTTCTATCGCCCAAGGAGTAGAAAGCTAGAACTTATCTACCTTTTTATTATCAAAATTTAATAAACTAATGTAAACTAGGTATATTTGAAATTTTTTTAAAATATTAAGTTGACGTTTTGTGACTTATTGATATAATAAGGCTCGAGCGTGCGAGAAACGTACCGAAGAGGGACGATTGAGGCACGTATCGCAGCATAGCGAGGTTCCCAGCCTAAAGATTTTTTGAAAAAAAACCTTTAATCTAAACAAATTTTATTTACTTAATTTACATGCTAATTACTATTAAATATAATAATAAACTACGTAATTTAATAATACCATTTACATGATTTTTGGAATAAAAAAGCCTCCCCGAAGGGAGGCTGACCTTTCAAGCCGAAGCTATCAGGGGGTTTACTTAGCGAGGTTGTGAAGAACGCCGTGAGCGGTTGGAGTAATAAAGTTCTCCATGTATGACCCATAACGTGCTTCAAGAACGTCTTCATCAACAGTTCTTAAAAACACAGTTTTGTCATCTTGGAACCATTCAGCTCCGCCGGGACGGTGATATCTATGAATATATTTATCGTTAACGAAGTAGACTTTATCTTCATCACAGAAACGATCTACAAAGATACCAACAGCACCAGCAGTACCCATGTACTCAACACCAGAGAAACCAAGGTGGCCTTTAACATTTTTGTTAGGAAGGTTGTAGCGCTTTTGATCTTCTAATTGAGCAAGGATCTTACGGTATTGGTTGTAGTTACAGATGATCATGTTAGGAGCTTCGCCGAAAGCTTGCTCAACTTGAAGCATAACATCGTTCATCATGTCTACTACGATACCAGAAGCAGCAGCATCAACCTGAGTTGCTTGCCAACGTCTTTGTACAGTTAATCCAAAAAGAGTACCAGATGTAGCCATTAATACTCCTCTAAGGCCTTGAGCTTCTGCGTTATACGAACGCTGAGGAACTAAACCTGAAGTTGTAGCAAAAGCACCCGGAGCAGCTACTCTGGCTGCAAGATGAGCAGAAGTACCGACAAGGCTAATTTGACGAGTTGATTTGTTTACAGCAGAAATCCAAAGTAAATTTGTTATTGAATCCCCACCTTCAGCAGCACCTCCGGAGTTATTACCGGCTGCAAGACCTGTGACAACTTGAACAACAGATTTTTCTTCAAAATTGGCTACGTTAAAATCCGAAGCTCGTAAAGTTACAACATATGGAGAAGCAACAGTACCAGCTCCAGTTACGTTTGTAGCTCCATCTCCACGACCAAGAACTCCTGATCCATCTCCAAAAAGAACTCGGCTCATGTTTCGCATAAAGTCTTCAACTGTCTTTTTAACAGGGAATGCCAAGTAAGTTTGGAAAGCACCTTTAGAGCTAGATGCGGCTTTAAGACCCTCACGGTCAACAAAAACACGGGAGTAGTGTTTTTTAGCTGTAACTACGGCTTGTTCTACAATAGATGGATTCCCTTGTGGAAGAAGTTTAGCACCGTAACCGCCAGCAAATGAAAGCTGAGTTTCGATGTTCATCTGTTTACCAACAAAGTCATTAGACTTTTTGATACGGCCCTCTAATACGGTAGCTGAATTGTACATATTAGCTGATCTGTTTTTAAATAGAGTTAAAAATAACCCAGTTTGTTCTGCAATACTATAATCTGCAATAGACATTTTAAATTCCTTTTTAAATTAGTTAATATTAATCATTGTCCCAATCATCAAAAGATTCGAATTTATCCGAATCTTCTTTTAAGGCTTTTTTCGCAGGAAACTTTTGTTGCTTGCTATAAACCTTAGTGTTTAATTCTTTAACGTCTTCCTCCACCGAAAAATTACGTTTTAAAATTTCTTCCATAGCTTTTTTGTCTGCTTTCCCATCTCTGAGATATTTTGACAATTGAGCTACTACATCTCCGTACTTTTCTTCCGAAATATTATCTTCATAAGGTTCGATTAGCTCTCTAACTACTGCAATATGTGGCTTTAAGCTAGCGTAATCCACAATTGCTTCATGAGTGATGCTGTTAACATCAAGCCCCGAACTTTCAAAAAGATCCTCTAATTCGTCAGAAGCTTCTACATATTGTTCTTCTGTCACATTAAAAGCTTGGCGTAAAGAATCGACCTTTTGTACTGTCTGGTTAAAGACTTCTTCCTTTTGGGCCTTTTCATATCGCTTCTTTGCGACATTAGTATGTAATTCGTCTTTTTTCTTATGGAAATAAAGCTCTCGCTCTGTTTCCGTCATATCATAAAGTTTGCCTAATTCATCTAAATTGGCTTCCATTATGCGTCTATATGCATTATATGGGTCTTCTCCAGACATTTCAACTAAATAAAGTAAAGATTCTAAAGGATTGCCATCTTTTTGCTTTAAAGGCTGTATTACTTGGGCTAGTTTTTGGTCAATCTCAGAAATTTGAGCTTTAAATTCATTTACTTTGGATTCAAAAATTTTTTTCTCTTTTCCCAATTCTGTAAATTTTTTATCCCACGCAGTTTTGCCAGAATAGTTATTAATAAGCTCTTGGACAGGAACTTCGACATTTTCCCCATCAATTTTTACTTTAAAGGATGCTTCTGAATCTACGTTAAAAAGATCCTCTCCCATACGCATTCGAATCTTTTTAGATTCTTTTTTATTTTGTTCAGTATTTTCAGTTTCTTCTTCTTGTTCACTTTCTTCTAATTCTTGATCTTTGTCTTTTATTACTTTTCCATCTATATCTGCCTGAGAATCTTTAATTACTTTAAGATCTTCTGAAATTTTTTCTTTTACTTCTTTTTTAGCCGGTTCTTTTTCTAAAACTTCCTGTTCTTTTTCGGGTTGTGACCAATCATCTTCCTGCAAAGTTGTTTGATCTAAGGTTTCTTCAAAATTGTCAAAAGTTTCAAACCCGGGGTCATTAGATTCAGAAATTGTTTCAGCTGCTGGCAAACTCATTAAAATTCTCCTTGTTGTTTAATTTCAGCATCAACTTGCTTCATTGCATTAGATGGCTCCAATGTTGAAGATTGTGCTTGTGTAGTTATAGGTTGGGATAATGCCGGATTTTGTTGAGCTGCTATTGTAGGAGGAGTAAATACCATCGGGTATTTAGGAAATAACGCCATTTCTTGAGCAAATCTAGGATTTTTTACAGATTTCTCATAAGAAAGCATCTCAATAGCCATAATGTAGTCCATAATCATTTGTTTTGTTTCTGGACGTAGGATAAATTTATATTCAGGGGATTCTACAAATCTAGAAAATACTCCGTAGAATTCTACAAGTCCGTCTGTCATCTCTGGAGCTGGAGCTTCTTCTCCATTTAGGATAATATCAAGACATTGTTTAGCAGTATCAATAGAGTAAGTCACTTCGTCTTGAAAAGCTTCGACTAGATTAAGATTAAGAATACGGATCATTTCTTTTTTGCCAAACAGAGGATCTTTTTGGTTAGCTGTGTTTAGATCTACAATATCTGCCATACGTCCAGCTCGGCTAGAGCTTAATACCGAGTCATTTTCGATACGGATGTCATAGATAAGGTTGAAGTCAAACTTCTTAAACGATTGCATAAGGTAGCTGTTATTCGATCCAAGGATACGAGACATGCGTTGATCGTCTGGGGAGTAATACTGTGCCATACGAACAACCGTCTTTCTGTAAAGATCTAGAATTCTTTGTTTTCTATTATCTGAAGTAGTCGACATAGCTTGAAATTGTTGATCTTCCAATAGTCTCATGGCTTGAGCGGCAGTAACGCCCTGAGGTACATTACCCCGAGAAATATCAAATAACCTCGCTAACTTACCCGATCTAGCGGAAATAATATTAGATAGCTCAATTTCTCCAGAGTTGACATAGTTAGGTTGAAGAATTTGTGGTGGAGTGCCTCCACGATAAGCAATAGATCCAAACTCATTATTAAGAGACTGTCTATCAACTGTGCCTTCAGGATAAACATACTTGGGAGCGTTTAAAACTCCGTGGTTTCTTGCCATTCCAGACCAGATTGAATTATTCATGCGGTAGAACTGCTCGATGTTGATAATAAATGGACGGCCCCAAAACTCATCTAAACATTCAATGTCTTTATCTTCTACAAATGGAAGTTCTTTGTCTTGATAAGGAAAATCAATCCATTCTAGAATCAGATCTTCACAATAGACAATTTTGCATCCCTCTGAAAAATACTTAGTAGGCTTGTGCCAAAAAGTCCTGACCATAACCATGTTGTCTGGTACTGAAAGGTCGGATGCGGACATATCCCACATGACATGGGCGTTTTCTTTGATTCTGCCTTTAGCTTTCGGATATTCGGCTTCAACTTCTTGTTTAAATTTCCACTCGATAGTTTCGACATAATCGCACTCCTTAATAGATTTTTTAGTTTCTTCTGGGAAGAAACAATATGGAAGGATGGGTTTAATTTCTACGTCTCCTAGACGCATTTCTTCGTCTTTAAGGTATTTGCCTTCTAAAACGACTCCAGTTTCTAGATCTATTAAAGGAATTTTTCCTCCATATTGTTTTTTCTTTTGCTCATATAAAGGATTAAGGGGCCCGATGTCAGGGTTCCAACAAATTTCAGCAATCGTATGCCCCATAAGGAACATGATTCTATCCATTTTGCTCACAAGCCTATCAAACTTCATTTCTTCCATTCGTGATTGACAAAGGATTTTACACGCCTTGGCGTTATTAATGTCGTCTTGATCAAAGTATGACTGAGGAATAAATGCTACTTTAGTTGTAGACTTAGAAATCTCTGCAGTTTTTTGATCGACTAAATCCCATACTAGATTGTCACGAAGCTTAGGTTTTTTAGAAGATCCCGGGACATATCGAGTATTTGTTTTAGTAAGTCCGTCCCCAACTTCGTCGGATACGTTCTTGTACATTTGAAGGTATCTGCGATACATAATGAATCTTTGGAAAGATCCTTCATATACCTTATGGAATCTATCGTTTAGCCACGTAAGAGTACCATCTTCCGTTTTATCTTCTCTAAATTGAAAAGGAACTATTTCGGCAGTAGATTTTACGTTATCTAAATCGTCAAATGTTTCAAACATAGGATTTCCTTTATTTATTCTTTTTCTTTAGTAGATCATAATATTTATCTTTTAGTCCAGTCGCACGTATATTTTCTGGTCTAGCTTCTGGGGTATATGGCTCATTTAAAATCCCCTTAGATTCTAAGTTTTTAAGTGTTTGAGTTTCCCAAGAACTAGGGGCATCCGCTCTGTGATGTGATCCATAATACGTATCTACTAATTTAGCAGGATCGACCGTTTTAGTTAACTTAGCTTCGAATAAACCGTCCAAAAAAAATTTAGGAGTCATATAATCTGTAGATAAAATAGATTGCTCTCTAGAAATTTTTTTTGGAGCTTCTATACCAAGTCCTTGAGTTGCTATTTTATGCCCGGCTTCATGGGCATAAGTTCCAGCGTAGTCTTCGGGGGATAATCCAGATCTCATATAAATATTTCCAGTACTCGGGGCATAATATCCTTGTAGTCCGGGTTCTTCTTGTTCTTCTCTAGAAGACATACTAGAAGTAAATCCTGTTTTTACTGGAAGTTCAGAATATGGATCTATATTTCTTTTTAAAATTTCTTTTCCTATTTTTTTGATATAAATATCCCTTATATCGGTAGCCGTGTCTAATAAAGTACGTGCAGGCTTTTCAGATCTTTTTACAGATTCATTATAGGGAGAAATTTGTACCGATTTTGGCTTAATTGCAGATTTAGCCATTACATCTGTTAGTTTTTCAAAAGGAAGAATTGGATCTTCGGAAACAATATCTATATCTTTTAAAGTAGTTTTTGGAGTCATCTTACCGGTGTCGCCAGTCAAGCTACTATAATCGGGAAAATCTTTTATTGCTTTTCTGTATAAAACTTCACTCTTTTTGTCTTCCATGACGTTTCCCTTAAAAATTATTTGTTTTAAACACTTCATCTAAAGGGTCTTGTTCTTTAAATTTATTCCCTTTACGTTGTAAGTTTAATGCTTCTTCGAGGATTTTGCTATCCTCATCTTCCGTAGCTTTAATCTCTTTGTAAGATTCTTCTAGTGGGTCGTGAATTTGTAGGGGCTTCCATTCTATCTTGTGGGTAGACCATTTTTGAGCAAGCACAATAACAATCGCAACTAGAGAAATAAGTAGCGATAGAAATGAAAATGAAATGGCAAATAGGCTAATCGTAGAATTCATCGGTTAACTCCTCATCGAAATCAATTGGTTGGGCTATAATGTCATTATCTTCCATGTAATCTGCTGTTGTCCACTCCCTTCTGTCTTCGGGTCTAATGTGTCTTTCCCTTGGGACAGTATTAAGATGAGCGGCATTCATTAAATACCTAGCTGCGTCAATGGCATGGTCATTCTTTTTTGGAATCTTTCCTTCGTCGTCGGTTGCGTATGTAGACATCTCTTGAATTAGTCCTTTGCATCTATCCGATATAATAAATAGATCTTCCAGCAAGAAGTCTTTCATTACAGATAACTTTTCTTCCTTCTTGTTGACATCCTTGTCACAAGGGATAAGAGCTTCACGGTATTCTGCCATTACTTCGTTGTAAAACCAAGATGCAGCGTTATCGTATACCTGATACCAATCGTATCGGGGTGCTAGTTCTTTCATTTTTATTTTTGCTCGTGGATATATTCTACGAGTAGACATTTCGATCTTACGCTTTTCGTAGATCTCGTCTAATATTACAAGTTTTTTAGAAAATACATTAACAGCAGCAAATAAAGCGGCAAAGCAAGAAGATGAGCCGGGGTCATATGCAGCATAGTACTTCCAATCTTTTGGATATTGAGAAATCTCAGCAATAAGTTCGTCGTGTTTAACTACATGGCGAGAATTGCCAATAAATTCTCCCTTTTCGTCGTATCTTGGTATTTCTAGCATAGGGAATATGGCATTTGCACCACCAGGAACGATCTCGGCTTCAATCTCCCTCATGTATTTTGCCCATTCGCCTTTGTTTATTGCGGCTTGTTTTTCTAGTTCGAGTTCTTGTTTATCAATATACGGATTAGTATGAGTAGATCTTTTGAAATACGCTCCCCTAGGGTCAAGCTTAAACTCCTCTTCCGTCCGAACAAAGAAATGGTCAAATAATTCTGGCGGAGTCCCCACGATAAGAAGAGGGGCTTTTTTTGCAAGCAAGTTATCACTAAAGCCCTGATGGAAGCGGTAGTCGTGATCTTTAAACTCATCATAGATTGCCCCGTCTGGATTAAATCCCCGTCCAGCGTCATAGTTATCCGACCCCACTAGTTTAATAAACGACCCATTTTTGAATACTACACGTTTATCAGTTTCATGAATAGACTCAATGTATTTGTCCTTATGACATCCAAGAAAATTTTGCAGCCTCCCCGGCTTCCAAATAATCTCAGATGCTTGATTGTAATAAGGGGCTATGTAGTAAAACTGAGCATTGGGAGTTGTCATTGCCCACCGATGAAGCACGTACAAAGACATCTCTGTCTTACCCCATTTACGTCCGCATCGGGTAAAAACACGGCGTTTATTTTGATAAAACAAGGCATGACCTACTCCAATTTGTCCTTGATGAGGTTGCCATACTGAGTGTAAGTCATGTAATACAGTGGCTAGATACTGGGCATCTTGGCTTAAAGATTTAACCGTCATAGGCAATCGTTGGCAGGGAATATTTGCGGTTTAGTTGGCAATGTAAGTGTGGCCCTTTCCCATGCGGTTTATAAACTATTAACTGAGGTTGACCACCAACCATTGCCCCATGTCTGCCGTATTTTTTACGGAATACAGCACATAATTCAGCAATCAGAGACTCGGGGAGGTCATTTACTCGGATATCCCAAGCTCTACGACTACGGTGGGTATCTGATTGTCTCTTTAGTTCCTTATCCTCGGCTATAGTAGATACTGTGGCCGTAATAGTTAACTCAATCTTGTAGTTCTTCTGTGCCCACTCATCCATTTCTGTAGCTATCTTTTGTGCAAGTTCATGCATATCTTTGAATCTTACGGCAATTACGTCATCTTTAAATTTCATAATAGGTCTTCTTCCTCTTTTATGTTTAACTCCGTATTAACATCGTTTATACGGACTTCAGTATACTCAGCATCTATGGCAAATGGGTCAGATGCTAGGGCCCTAACTGCTTCGTCTGGTTTAAGCAGCTTAAACTGCTTGAGATCAATGCTGATATCTACCTTCTTAGAGTTGTTTCCGTATTTATCGGGGTTATCCGCCTTAGCTAGGAACTGGAGTTTATCAAACTTTAAGCGTTCAGAGCCTACTTCGTCTTTAGAATAGTCAAAGTCCACAGTCTCTGCTATCTTAGATACCCAAAAATCCGCACGAATCTTTCTAGCTTCTTCAACACCTTTAATAAAGTCACGATCTTCCACCAGTAATTTGATGTAAAGTCCCTTAGGGAAGTCTAAAGTTTTAAGTGCTACGGTCTCCGAGTAGCCATTTGTAATTAACTCAATGTATTTATTTTTGAGTTCTCTTAGGTCTACCGAGGACGCAGGGATAATCTGCGAGTTGCTCATGGTGGAATAATAACATCTGATGAAATACTGTGGCAAGAGTATAGTAGTTGAGTAGTTTAGTAGGATGTTTTTAGAAAAATTTGGAAAAATTTTTATATGGGTACCTAAGTATAACCCTCGGATCGGACTCGTTGAGGGGGGTCACCAAAACTTATTTTCCTGTACCTCCCTATCCAGCAGCTCTATGCCCTACTCCTCCACGCTAACCTAAAGTTTCATGTATTAGTACATTCATTCCTCGGACATCCTCAGTCTTTGACAATCGCATAAATAAGTTACTATTAATAATAGTACTGCATAAATAAGTTACTATTAATAATAGTACTGCATAAATAAGTTACTATTAATAATAGTACTGCATAAATAAGTTACTAT
>Ga0129333_10000816_pt1 | contig 27395 bp, 14 predicted proteins | sample CPB6_08_DNA_FD_94474 | JGI IMG/M metagenome (GOLD analysis project Ga0129333, IMG submission 94474) | Freshwater to marine salinity gradient microbial communities from Chesapeake Bay, USA - CPBay_Sum_0.6_0.8_DNA | ecosystem: Environmental > Aquatic > Marine > Coastal | place: USA: Chesapeake... | reverse complement strand
AGTCACAGGACCACAAGGACCGCAAGGCGTTACAGGACCAACAGGACCAGAAGGACCACAAGGAGTTACTGGACCACAAGGTCCACAAGGAGTTACTGGACCACAAGGACCTCAGGGCGTAACTGGACCACAAGGACCTCAGGGCGTAACTGGACCACAAGGACCTCAGGGCGTAACTGGACCACAAGGACCACAAGGTGTAACAGGACCAACTGGACCTGAAGGTCCACAAGGTGTAACAGGACCACAAGGACCGCAAGGTGTAACTGGACCAGAAGGTCCACAAGGCGTTACTGGACCAACAGGACCGCAAGGTGTTACTGGACCTGAAGGCGCTCAAGGACCGCAAGGCGTTACTGGACCAGAAGGACCACAAGGTGTTACTGGACCAGAAGGCGTACAAGGACCTCAAGGTGTAACTGGACCAGAAGGTCCACAAGGAGTTACAGGACCTCAAGGACCGCAAGGCGTAACTGGACCAACAGGACCAGAAGGTCCACAAGGCGTAACTGGACCACAAGGACCACAAGGCGTAACTGGACCACAAGGACCACAAGGTGTAACTGGACCACAAGGCCCGCAAGGACCTCAGGGCGTAACTGGACCACAAGGACCTAAAGGAGATATCGGACCTACCGGACCATCTGGACAATTCAGTGGTGCTGCTTTTGATTACACGTTTGATACAGGTACAGCAAATGCAGATCCTGGATCTGGACGACTACGCTTTAATAATGGTGACCTATCTTTAGCAGCACATTTATATATAGATGATGAGCAAGATGGTCCTATTGATATACAAGAATACCTAAGAACAGTAGACGATAGTACTAGTCAAATTAAGGGTCATTTTAAAGTAAGTCTTAAATCTGATTCTAATCAATTTGCCTATTTTATATTTGACGGGCTTCAAGAAAATGTAGGCTATTTTGATATAACATGTACATATCTAAGTGGTAGTGTAACGTCATTTTCTAATAATGATGATATTTTAATAACATTTGCTCGAACAGGTGATAAAGGCGACACAGGACCGGAAGGCGCCCAAGGACCACAAGGTGTAACTGGACCAGAAGGTCCACAGGGAGTTACAGGTCCACAAGGCCCGCAAGGTGTAACTGGGCCACAAGGACCACAAGGTGTAACTGGACCTACTGGACCGGAAGGACCCCAGGGCGTTACTGGACCGCAAGGACCACAAGGCATAACCGGACCAACAGGACCAGAAGGTCCACAGGGAGTTACAGGTCCACAAGGACCACAAGGTGTAACTGGACCAACCGGACCAGAAGGTCCACAAGGTGTAACTGGACCAACAGGACCACAAGGCGTAACTGGACCTGAAGGTGCTCAAGGACCTCAAGGTGTTACCGGTCCAGAAGGTCCACAAGGTGTAACTGGCCCGCAAGGCCCGCAAGGTGTAACTGGACCGACAGGACCAGAAGGTCCACAGGGAGTCACAGGACCAGAAGGTCCGCAAGGTGTACAAGGACCTCAAGGCCCGCAAGGTGTTACTGGACCGACAGGCCCAGAAGGACCACAAGGTGTTACCGGTCCAGAAGGTCCACAAGGAGTTACAGGACCGCAAGGACCACAAGGTGTAACTGGACCAGAAGGCGTACAAGGACCACAAGGTGTTACAGGACCACAAGGACCACAAGGCGTAACTGGACCGCAGGGCCCGCAAGGCGTAACTGGTCCTCAAGGACCACAAGGTGTTACTGGACCAACCGGACCAGAAGGTCCGCAAGGAGTTACTGGACCACAAGGACCACAAGGCGTAACTGGACCAACTGGACCTGAAGGTCCACAAGGTGTAACAGGACCACAAGGACCACAAGGCGTAACCGGACCAGAAGGCCCTCAAGGAGTTACAGGCCCACAAGGACCACAAGGTGTAACAGGACCAGAAGGTCCGCAAGGTGTACAAGGACCTCAAGGTCCGCAAGGTGTTACTGGACCGACAGGACCAGAAGGACCACAAGGTGTCACTGGACCAGAAGGTCCGCAAGGTGTCACTGGACCGCAAGGACCACAAGGTGTCACTGGACCAGAAGGTCCACAAGGAGTACAAGGGCCACAAGGTCCTGTCGGTCCAACAGGACCAAAAGGTGAAGATGGTACTAGTGTAACTATTATAGGATCAACTTCGACAGAGTTAGGGTTACCTTATCCATATACTGGAAATAACGGCGACGGGTACATAACACAAGATGACGGCCATCTTTGGGTTTGGGGATCGGGTACTTGGACTGATGTAGGTACAATAGTTGGACCTGTCGGACCAACTGGACCAGATGGAGCACAAGGACCGCAAGGTGTAACTGGTCCGCAGGGACCACAAGGCGTTACAGGACCAGATGGAGCACAAGGCCCGCAAGGTGTAACTGGTCCGCAGGGACCTCAAGGTGCAACAGGACCGCAAGGACCACAAGGCGTAACTGGACCAACCGGACCAGAAGGACCACAAGGCGTAACTGGTCCGCAAGGTCTAACAGGACCGCAAGGACCACAAGGTGTAACTGGACCAACCGGACCAGAAGGGCCACAAGGCGTAACTGGTCCGCAGGGAGTTACTGGGCCACAAGGACCACAAGGCGTAACTGGACCAACAGGACCAGAAGGACCTCAAGGCGTAACTGGACCACAAGGACCTCAAGGTGTAACTGGACCACAAGGACCAGAAGGTCCACAGGGAGTTACAGGTCCACAAGGACCACAAGGTGTAACTGGACCAACCGGACCAGAAGGACCGCAAGGCGTAACTGGACCGCAGGGACCGCAAGGCGTAACTGGACCAGAAGGTGCTCAAGGACCGCAAGGTGTAACTGGCCCGCAAGGACCTCAAGGTGTAACAGGACCTACTGGACCAGAAGGACCGCAAGGAGTTACAGGTCCACAAGGACCGCAAGGAGTTACAGGTCCACAAGGACCGCAAGGAGTTACTGGACCAACCGGACCAGAAGGTCCACAAGGAGTTACTGGACCGCAAGGCGTAACTGGTCCACAAGGACCACAAGGTGTTACTGGACCAACCGGACCAGAAGGCCCGCAAGGAGTAACAGGCCCACAAGGACCACAAGGTGTAACTGGACCTACTGGACCGGAAGGACCCCAGGGCGTTACTGGACCAGAAGGACCACAAGGTGTAACTGGACCAGAAGGCCCTCAAGGAGTTACAGGACCACAAGGACCACAAGGTGTAACTGGACCTACTGGACCGGAAGGACCCCAGGGCGTTACTGGCCCGCAAGGACCACAAGGTGTAACTGGACCTACTGGACCGGAAGGCGTAACAGGACCGCAGGGACCTAAAGGAGACACTGGACCTACAGGACCTTCTGGGCAATTTGGAGGTGCTGCATTTGACTATACCTTTGATACAGGAACAGGCAATACTGATCCTGGATCTGGTCGTTTGCGTTTTAACAACAATGATTTATCATTAGCGACTCGGTTATATATAGATGATGAGCAAGATGGTCCTATTGATATACAAGTTTACCTAAGAAGTGTAGACGATAGTACAAGTGCTATTAAAGGTCATTTTAAAGTAAGTGCTAAAAATGATGCCAATTCGTTCGCTTATTTTGTTTTTGATGGACTTCAGGAAAATGTAGGTTATTTTGAAATAGTTTGTTATTATCTTAGCGGAAGTGTAATCGGCTTTGGTAATAATGAAGATATTGTCATTACATTTGCTCGGACAGGTGATAAAGGTGATACAGGACCAGCAGGCGCACAAGGTCCACAAGGTGTAACTGGGCCTACAGGACCAGAAGGACCACAAGGTGTAACTGGACCGCAAGGACCACAAGGTGTTACTGGACCACAAGGACCGCAGGGTGTAACTGGACCAGAAGGGCCACAAGGTGTAACTGGACCGCAAGGTCCACAAGGCGTAACTGGACCGCAGGGCCCGCAGGGAGTTACAGGACCACAAGGACCACAAGGTGTAACTGGACCAGAAGGACCACAAGGTGTAACTGGACCGCAAGGACCGCAAGGCGTAACTGGTCCACAGGGACCCCAGGGTGTAACAGGACCAACCGGACCTGAAGGACCACAAGGTGTAACTGGACCGCAAGGTGTAACTGGACCTGAAGGCGCACAAGGACCACAAGGTGTAACTGGACCAGAAGGTCCACAGGGAGTTACAGGGCCACAAGGACCACAAGGTGTAACTGGGCCACAAGGACCACAAGGTGTAACTGGACCTAGTGGGCCATCCGGACCAAAAGGTGATGATGGTACCAGTGTTAGTATTGTAGGAACAACCTCTACTCAGGCAGGATTGCCTTATCCTTATGGCGGTAATGCGGGCGACGGATACATAACATCAGACAATGGGCACTTATGGATTTATGGGTCTGGCACTTGGACAGATGTAGGAACAATCGTTGGTCCTGTAGGTCCACAAGGGCCGCAAGGTGTAACTGGTCCATCTGGACCAAAGGGCGATATAGGACCTACTGGTCCTGGTGATAGTACGTTAGTATGGACAACTTCTGGTAATTATAGAATTTTGACAGGCTATAGAGAAAATTCAACTGTACAACCTATTAGAACCGCTGAGTTCAATAACAATTTATTACGCTTAACTATTGCTACATTTACTCCTGCTATGAGTGCTACACCTTTACCTGGCAGTAGTTTAAATTGGGATGTTGCCGGAACGGGATTCTCAGTTAGTGTAGATAATCCTACAGATTTTACAGCATCCTATATTAGTAGTGTTCTTTCTATTACAGCATCTGTGGGAAATATTGCTAGCCTTAACACATTTACTGCTGGTGGTTATTCCAGTACCCCAGCAGGAGGCGTAGATTGGACACAATCCTTCACAAATGGATACCTAAGACCTATATCTACTACAATCAGCGGAGGTAATGTAACAGGTGTAGTATCGTTTAATTACACAAATAGCGGAGTAGAACAGCCCTACACAACAACCAGCGCTACTGTTACAATAAATTGGGCTACACCTACAATGGGAGTATCTTTAGGTTCTCTAACTGGTCAAACATTCTTAGGAAGATATACTGACGTTTCTTATACAGTAACAATTACAGGCATTACAAATTCTGCTAATTATCTAAATAGTTTAACAGCATCAGGAGGCACAGTTTCAAATCCTATCGGGTCTGGTACATTTGTGTTTACTACTCCGCTACATAAGAATAATACCGCAAATACCAGGACTGTGTCAAATACTACAACATTTACAAGACCTACTGCTGTTACAGGTAGTAGTTATTCTGCTACTCTTACAAATACCACTTCTAACCCATCTGCCAGTTTCACTTATCCTAGTTTTTGGATTTATACGTCTGCTACTAGTATATCACCAACAAGAGCAGATATTGTAAATGGATTTGGGTTTGAAACTGCTGTTACACAGTTAGGTAACCAAGTTAAAGTATTTTCTGCTTATGTAAATAACTCACAGGCAGTTCCCCAGGCGTTTTGGTTTGGAGTTAGAACAAGTGCTAGTCAACCTACAAGTTTCAGAACTGGTGCTAGTCCTTCATTATTAAGTAATGTTTCTACTACAACTTCAACAGTTTCACTAGAACCAGATAGCCCGGGTGCTGGTTATGTGGCAGAAGGATATTCTTTATATGGAATAACTCTTCAGCCTGGTCAGACTTATGTTGATATAGGATAATATTATGCCAGTAGATTATAGCGGTTTAACTAGAAATACGTGGCCCGGTACGTGGAGTCCGACTGGTGCTGCTCCTATAGCATTAGACACTGAACTTAGAGGTGGTCTACAAAGCATTTCCGGAGGTGCCGGGGATAAACTTACTGATATATATGGACAACGTTTAACAGAGGGCATGTTAGTCTTTCTTAAAAATGCTTATACAGCAGGAGCCTATACTAGAACTAGTTCAACATATTATACCTATTCTTTGCTATCAGGAGAGAGTCGCAGTCCAATTACGGGTGCGATGCCTAATGCTGAGGCAAATTGGACAGAAGTAACTTTTAGTTCAGGCGGGGGAGGTACGGGATCAGGTGTCACAAATTTTCTAGCATTAACTGATACACCTAACAGTTATTCTGGTTCTGCGGGCTATGTTGTTACTGTTAATTCTAGCAGTAATGGTTTGGCATTTAGTCCTGCAAATGCGGTTTTATACAATTTAGACGGTGGTTATCCCACCAGTATTTACGGTGGCATCACTAGTTTCGATGCTGGTTATGTATAAATAACTTAAAATACCAAAGACTATGCCTGTACAAATACAACTTAGAAGAGGAACAGCCACCCAGTGGTCTACTGCTAACCCTATTATCGCAGAGGGTGAACTTTGTATTGAGTTAGATACTAAAAAATTCAAAGTTGGAGACGGTGTAAATCATTGGAATGACATTCCTTACACAGAAAATAAGAATACTTTGGCCAATATGGCCACAGATGTTGACATAACTGATCTAGATGATGGCTCTCTTTTGATCTATAAGACTAATATAAATAAATGGAAAGCAAGTACAACTCTGGATCAACAGGATGTAGATGCGGGTGAATACTAAAACGGAGCAGATAAATGGCATCAATTATTAGAATTAAACGTTCGTCAGTTTCTGGAAATCCAGCGACGCTGGCTGCTGGTGAACTAGCATATTCGGCGCTAGGAGGAACACAAGGCAACGGTGGAGATCGCTTATACATTGGTATGGGCGCAGAGACTAGCGGAAATGCTGCTAATCATTTTGTAATTGGTGGTAAGTATTTTACAGACATGATGGATCATGTTGCTGGTACATTGACAGCCGGTAGTGCTCTTATTGTAGACTCTAACAGTAAGATTGATGTTCTAAATGTAGATAATATTACAATTAACGGCAACGACATTAGCACTACAGATACTAATGGTAATTTAACTTTAACTCCAAATGGTACAGGCGGAGTCGTCGTTAGCTCAGGACATGATTTTACAGTTCAAAATCTTACAAGTGGACGTTTAGTATTTGCTTCAACAGGTGGTAAACTGGCTGACAGCACAAACTTAACTTGGGATTCTGCTACTAGCAAATTAACAATAGCCGGAAGTTTTGCTGTTGACAATATCAAAATTGATGGTAATACAATTAGCAGCACTAATACCAATGCTGATCTTATTTTAGAAGCCAACGGAACTGGTAAAATTAACATTAATAATTATTTTACCTTACCTAATAACACAGGTACAAATGGATATGTTCTAACCAGCAACGGTACAGGTGGAACAAGTTGGCAACAGAGCAGTTCACAACTTAGCATTTCCGGTGATACAGGAACAGATACAGTTCAGTTGTTAAGTGACACATTAGCGTTTAATGGCGGTGAGGGCATAGATGTTGCTGTTACTAACAATACTGTAACAATCAGTGGTGAAGATGCTAGTTCTGCTAATAAAGGTATAGCAAGTTTTGCTGCTAGTTATTTTACTGTAACAAATGGTGATGTTGCTATTAATGATGCTACTACAAGCACAAAGGGTATTGCCAATTTTAACGTAAATGATTTTGTAGTTAGTTCAGGTGAAGTTACTATTGCTGTAGAAAGAATAGAAGATTTATCCGGAGCAATGTTTACAGGTAATACAGATGTAAACATTACTAGTACATATGACGATAGCACAGGCAAAGTTGATCTAACTGTTAATACCGCTACTTATAGTACACTTGGTGTTGCTAGTTTTACTAGCGCAACATTCAGCGTTAGTAGTGGAGCAGTTGATATTAAGTCAGGTGGTGTTGCTAACAGTCAATTAGCCAATAGTGCTGTAACAGTTGGTTCTACATCAATCAGCCTAGGCGCATCTAGTACAGTACTTTCCGGATTAACTGAAGTAACCGTTGATAATGTAAAGATCTATGACAATTATATCGAAAGTACAGGTACTTCTACTCTAAATATTTTAGTGGCTAACTCAGGTACAGTGGCGTTCAACGGTGCCAGATTAACTAACCTTGCTGAACCACAGAATGACCAAGATGCTGCTACAAAATACTATGTTGATAGTGTAGCACAGGGATTACATACTCACTTTGCAGCCGATGCTGCTACTACAGCCAGTTTAGCATCGATAATCGGTGGTACTGTAACTTATACAACAGTATCTAATGGTGTAGGTGATTATCTTACATTAAGCACGGCACTTAATACATTGGATGGTTATTCATTACAAAACGGGGATAGAATTGTTGTTAAAAATGAGACTACCCTAGCACATAATGGTGTTTATGTTAGAACTAATTCTACAACATTAACTCGTGCTGAAGATATGAATCAACCGGTTGATATAGCAGGCGGTGATTTTATCTTCGTTGTACATGGTCAGGTTAACGGTGATACAGGTTGGGTACAAACTGAAGAAGTTGCGGCAGTTGGTGTAAACGATATTGTGTTCACACAGTTCAGTGGTGCTGGAACATATATTGCCGGTGATGGATTATTATTAACAGGTAACATTTTCTCTGTCAATGTAGCCAACGGGATAGAGATACAGAATGATAATGTTCAATTGGCCAGTACAGTTGCAGGTGACGGTCTAACTTACTCAAGCGGTGTTATCAATGCTGTAGGTACTACAAATAGAATCAGTGTAAGTGCAAACGCAATTGACATTTCTTCAAGTTATACTGGTCAAACCAGCATCGTAACCTTAGGTACTGTTACATCAGGTACATGGAATGCCACAACAGTTGCATCTTCTTATGGTGGTACCGGTTTTACTACATATGCTACAGGTGATTTGCTCTATGGTAATGTCGGTGGTACACTTTCGAAATTAACAATGGGTGGCGCAGGCACAGTATTACAAGTGAATGCAGCAGGCACTGATATTGAGTGGGCAGATTTAGACGGCGGAACTTACTGATAAATATTCACACTTCGGTGTGAAATATTGTGAGCAAAATAAAACTAAAAAGAAGTAGTGTCCCTTCGAAAATACCAATTCCCTCAGACTTAGATCTGGGTGAATTGGCTATTAATACCTACGATGGTAGGATTTTTCTTAAGCAGGTAGTTGGTACATATACCAACGTCATAAGTGTTCAACCTTTAAAAGTCAGTAATATAACAGGTGGTAGCACAACTAATGAAATCACACAGATTTCGTCGATTAGGTTTGATACAGAAAGTAAGTTTGTTGTAACAGATCTAGGCGGCGGCAATGTAAAAATTAGTAGCACTGCTTCTCAAAATTTCAATGTTAGTTTAATTAGCGCAGGAAATACTCAATCTAGCACAGTTTCAAATGTGACAACATTGGCATTTGACAGTGACAGTGGATTTGATGTTACAAATTTAGGTAATGGCATTGCCAAAGTGGCAATGAATTCTACATTTAAAAATTGGAATGTAGATGGAAGCCCTGGATTAGTCGCAGAAGGATTAGATACTGTAAACTTCATTGCTAGTACTGGTACTAGGATCGTTGCTCTAACTTCCGGAACATCGAAATCTTTAACATTTAGCGTAAACACAGCGACTACTTCAACTGTAGGAGGTGTTAAGGTAGGTGATGGTCTTACTATTTCTAATGATGGAAAAATCAGTACTACTGATGTAAGTAAAAGTGTATTTTTATATCAAGATGGATTCCTTACTGTTAAAACAGGCACCATAAGATGGTATGCTCCACAACCGTTAGTTGTATATAAGATTATAGGTAGAATAGCCTTTGGAGCAGACCAGGACGTTAGAATCAGCAGTAAGTTAAATGGTTCATCATTTAGTCTAGCCACTATTTCAACAGGTACAAATAAAATAGAAGAGACAGTAGATGTCAATATGATAGTTGACGATTATCTAACTGTAGATGTAATTCAAGTAGGAACTCAATCACAGCCCGGGTTTGGACTTAGTGTAGAATTCAAATACAGGCTTTTGTAATGATAAATAAAATTTATTAGATTAAAGGTAAACTATGCCCATCGTTTTTGCCAATGCCGGAGAAGTTATAGCACTTAAAAATATAGTTAATAACACCGCTCCTCAAAATTTAGTCCTAAAATTATACAGTAATAACAAGACTCCTGCCAAAACTGATGTGGCAGCAGATTATACTGAAGTAAGTGGTTTTGGATATAGTTCAGTAACACTTACACCAGCCAATTTCACCTTCACACCTGGCGATCCTAGTTCCGCTGCCTATCCACAAATTACATTTACCTTTAGTGGCGCAGCCGGATTTATCTATGGTTATTATGTGACACAGGTCACTTCCGGTTTATTAATTTTTGCCAATAGATTTACTAACGCACCTATTCAAATTGCCAATGCCGGGGATGAAATAAGAATTACTTTATCAATCACCTTGAACAACCCATAATATGGCAGATTACCCTCAAAAAATAAGAGCAGATCGTGTTAAAGAAGCAACTGCAACAACAGGAACCGGAACTTATGTTTTAGGGGGAGCACCTCAGGGATTCGTTTCATTTGTTTCAACCGTCCCTGACAATGGAATTTTTGATTATGGCGTCACAGAAATATCCGGACCGACATGGGAAAATGGATTAGGAAAATATAGTACAGCAACTAATTCAATTCAACGAATTCAAATATATTCAAGTTCAAATAACAATCAAGCAGTAAATTGGACTAGTCAGGCTAAGCAAATTTTTCTAACAGTAAACGCTTACAGTATAACGGCGCTAACTGATGATTCAGTTTTAAATTCTTTAATATTGGGATAATTATGCCTACTAGATTTGATAACAAAGTTGTAACAGGAATAGGCCTAACACCGACCGATGTATTAGTAGCAGGTGCTAATGAACGAATAACTATTGTAGGTTTTAATGTAACTAACGGTGGTAGCAACGACTGTAATTTTGATGTTTTCCTTACAGATGCTACACCTACTACAGGAAATTATCTAACAGCAATTAGTTTACCAAGCGGGGCTACATTCAAAGTAATTACAAACGGTGAAAGATTAGTGTTAGGTCCAACAAGTAAAATAACAGTTAAAAGTTCACAACCGAATAGTTTACATATTGTTTTAAGTTTTGTTGTGATAACATAAGGATTGTATTATGAGCACATATTATCCAAAGGGTGAACCAGATCAAAATGAATTGATTAATCGAAGTTTATATTTCTATGGATTGAATAGAAATGACGACGATGGTTTTTTAACACTCTATAAAGTAAAAACAGACGGACAATCTGATGTAATTACAATCCAAACTCCTAGCATTGATGTACCTGGTAATAAATTATTTGAAACTTTTGAACCAGGCATAGATTTCTTCGAAGGTCGTGATTTAGAGCACAATTTGGTCTATGATAACCTGTTTTATGAGCAATTTAAGTGGGATAGTCGCAATATTTTCTACTATATTGACGAAGAGGGAAATTTTAGTGCCCGAATAAATAGTGTGTATAACTATAGTGAAGGATATTCTGACATTGTATCTCTTGAAAATTTACTCACAGGAGATAAAGATCTTGGTACAATTGTAGAAACAGGTCCACTAGAAAATAAGTTAGTAACAGATTTAGGATCAGTTGGGGATATAGAAATACCAAACACTATAATTGATTGCGGATCGATTACTGAATAATATAAGGATTATCAAGAATGGCTGAGTTTAAACTAGGTAGGATTAAATTAGTCTGGAAAGGCCCATGGCAAAGCAATCAAGCTTATTACAAAGATGATATCGTAAGTTACGGTGGGTATTCCTATATATGTATTGCTAGTCATACTAGTCTAGCAACATTACCAGCAAGCCAAGCAAATTGGCAAATCATGACAGGCGGCACTGAATGGAAGAATGATTTTGTCGCTGGTACATTTTATAAAGTAGGCGATATTGCTCAGGCAGGTGGAAATCTTTATATATGTAAGACAGCCTATACAGGCGGTGCTTCTTTAGAAGACAATATTAATAACTGGGATCTATTTGTACCTAGTGTTAATTTTAGAGGTGTATGGACAACTTCTACTACCTATACTTTGAATGACCTGGTAAAATATAATGCCAATGTGTTTATTGTCACACAAAAACATACCAGCACTGCAACATTTAATCCATCATATTTTGATGAATTTGTACAAGGTTTACAATTTGAAGATAGTTGGAACAATAGCAGAGTTTATGCCGTAGGAGATATTGTAACTTATGGTGGTTATAACTATGTAGCTATTCAAGAAAACACCAATAAAACTCCAAGTACCGAAACTGCTTTCTGGGATGTATTGACTACAGGATTTAATGTAAGAGATGCATGGACTACAAGCACTAGTTATAAAACTGGTGATGTTGTTCAGTACGGTGGTTACGCTTATGTTGCCAAAGTTGACAGCACAAATGTTCAACCATATATCGGTACCACAGGCGTCAACACAAATTATTGGAATTTAGTTCTTAAAGGTTTGAATCCAAGAGGATCATGGGCGGCTAATACATCATATGCACCTGGAGATGTAGTTGAGAAAAACAGTAACAGTTATATCGCTACGGCAGTTAACTCAAATCAGATGCCACCTAATAGTACTTACTGGACTTTATTGGCTCAGGGCAGTGTAGGCGCGGTTCTAACACAAAGAGGTGATATTGCTTACAGATCTAATTCTGGTGCTGTTATTGGTCTTACAATGGCGAATGGTACTGTTGATGGTACAGCAGTACAAGAGGGTTTCGTTCTAAAAGCAAGATATATTAATTCTCCTACTCCAAGTTTAGAACCACGTTATGAAGAATACGGTCAGGTAGATAATGTTTACTATGTGGCTCCTAATGGTGAAGATGAATCGGACTGGGGAAGAACTATTGATCGTCCATTTAGAACTATTAAGTATGCTACATCTGTGGTTACAAGTGGTACAATCTTTATTAAAACAGGTACTTACAAAGAACAATTACCTATTAGATTATCACCGAGCACTAGTTTAGTAGGTGACGAACTTAGATCTGTAACTGTTATGCCTGGCACAGAATTCAGTGCCTTAACTACAAGTTGTGTGGCTACAATTTCTTATATTAAAGATGTAGTCAGCAGCGTCATGATGAATACCTTATGGACAGGTACTTATCAAACCGCAGTACAACAGTTACAAATGGGAGTTGTATCAACTGCTTCTGCTGTAACTACAGTTCAAACATTATTCAACACTGTTACAAACATAATGAGTGGTGGTGTTGTACCTGGTATTGTTGCTGCTGGACCTGCTACTAGTGACGTATGGAAGTTAAATGCTAGAACACAGATCTTAGCAAACAAAACTTTCTTAAGAGAAGAAGCAGCAGCATTTTTACAAACCACTTATGGATATACTAATGCTACCAGTCCTAGAGATACTGGAAAATTTGTAGAAGCAGTAGTAAATGATTTGATATATGGTGGTAACAGTTATTCTAGACAGGCTGCATTGAATTTTAGATATGCTAGCCAAGGTCTAAGCGACGATGGTATTACACCAAACAATAGAAGTAGAATGTTCTTAGTCAATAACGCCACTGTTATTAGAAATATGACTATGATGGGATTGACCGGGCAGTTTACTGGTGTTCAAGTTCCTTCAGGTAGCGGTGTACAGAGAGTTACATCTTCCTGGCCCAGTGCTACTGCTTCGGGATGTTATGTTAGTTTAGACCCGTCAGGTAGTATTAGTAGTCGAAGCCCATATATTCAAAACTGTACAGCATTTGGTACAAGAGCAATAGGTGTATTAATTGACGGTGCCCTACACGGTAGTGGCTACAAGTCTATGACACTTAACGACTTTACACAAATTATAGATGACGGTATTGCTATTTGGGCTAGAAATGGTGGTAGAGCAGAACTGGTTTCTGTATTCTCATACTATGCCTACATTGGATACTTGACTGAAACAGGTGGAATATTACGTGCCTTGAACGGTAACAATTCTTATGGTACATATGGTGATGTAGCATGTGATTTAGATCCTAGTGACTTAGGTTATTCTGGGAGTGTTAATAACAGAAGCACAGAAGCACAAGTTGGTAGAGTACTAGCAGGTGAAGGTCGCGTTCTAGGTGTCTTATGGAATTATCAAGGACAGAATTATACCAATGCTTCAATTACATTTGAAGGTGCTCCGATCGGAGGAACTACGGCTGTTGCTAACCCTGTATTTACAAATGGAGCATTAAGCCACATTACTGTAGATAGCGGTGGTGCTAATTATCAATATGTAACTGGTACTGGTAGAACAGGTGGAACTAATGGAAACGGTACATGGTTCGCTCTAGCGGCTACAGATAGCATGAACGTCAATAATCAATATTTAGGAATGAGAATATTGATTACAGAAGGTTTAGGTAGCGGTCAATATGCTACTGTTAAGAACAGTTATGTAACTGATGCTGCTAGTGGGTTTACTCGTGTTGTTTACTTGGCAAAAGATGACGGGACTAATGGTTGGGAATCATTAACTGGCGATCCTATAATTACAGAATTAGATCAAAGTTCTAAGTATGAAATAGTCGCTAAGGTAGTAGTAAACACTACTGGTTATAGTCCAAGTAGAAAAGCCTTGGTTTTCGCTCAAGTAGATCCAGAAACTGATACTATTGGTGCTGTGTATATTTTCGATGGCGGACAAGGTTATCTACCTGGTACACCTCCTACCTTTACAGTTACTGATCCATTGGCAAGCAGCGCGGCTACGTTAACTCCTGAAATTAAAGATGGTGCTATTAGTAGGCTAACGTTTACAAATAGAGGAGCAGGATATCTAACTGCTAGTGTTACATCAGTGACTGGTAATGGTTTCGCTGAAATAGCACAATATGGTAGCGCAATTAATTTCTTAGGATTTACAACTAAGGCACCTAGACCGGGCAGTATTATGACAATTGCTGGTCAGTCTGGTAATTTCTTAGTTATTGAAACAGTAACTTATGACGCACTAACTGGGGCTGCTACAGTAAAGATTAGTCCTTCTATTGATAGAGTGACACCTCTCATACAAGGATCAGTAGCATCAGTATACGAAAAGTTTAGTCAGGTCCGATTAACCGGTCATGATTATCTTGCTATCGGTACAGGAAACTTTGCTTCTACAAATTATCCAGGAGTTAGCACTCTAAATTACATTAGAAATAATGAAAAGAAGAGTCTTAATAACGGTCGAGTATTTTATGTAAGTACCGACCAGGACGGTAATCTAAGTGTAGGTGACTTATTCCAGGTTAATCAGGCGACTGGTCAGGCTACATTGAACGTTAGTTCGTTTAATTTGACTGGTTTGAATAGTTTACAACTTGGCAACACTGGTGCTACAGTCTTTAGTTTTAGCAGTGATGGCACAATGAGTGCTAACAGCGATAATATTGTTCCTACTCAACGTGCTATTAGATCTTATATTAATAGCCAATTGGGTTCTGGATCTAATAGTCTTACTGTTAACGTGTTAACAGCAGGTAAGATTTATATAGAAAATGATACAATCACTACAACTGCAGGAACTAATAGTGATATGTATCTTACCGCTGATGGTACTGGTTCAATCTATGTAACTAAAAATATATATTATGCAGCAAATTATTCACAGATGGCTGCTCTTACAGGCAATCATCTTGTTAATAAGAATTACGTAGATGAAGTTAACAGATCTACTTTACATGCGTTGACTCTAGACAGCGATGGATTATTAACTTATACTAAGGATGTAGGAAGTGAAAACAGCACCATTGACGGCAGTAATTTTACCACTTTCTTTAATGATCCTAGAGTAACTAATATAACTATGTCAGTTAACGGAACTTTACAACTAACTTATTAAGAGATATAAAACATGCCTACAACAGTAACACTTGGTAAATTAAGATTTGACATTAGAGGTGATCATAGTACCTCTACACAATATTACGCTAATGATATCGTAACATTTAGAAATCAACAATATATTTGTACAACTGATGTAGGTCCAGCCAGCACAGGTGATATTACTCCAAATGCTGGAACTTATTGGTCTATGTTCGGTAGTTGGTTTAATTTTAGAAATACTTGGACAACTTCTACAATTTATAGAGTAGGTGATGTTGTTAATCATGTAACATCTGGAACACTTATACCTGCTAATGCTAATTTTACATTATCTAGACAAGTTCCAAGAAGTTATATTTGTATCAACCAACATACTAGTAGTCCAACTATAGGACCAATTGATGCTACTTATTGGACGCCTATTAATCAAATTGGTACGCTGAATACACAAACTGCTGCTGGAAGTCAAATAGGTGGATACACATTAGGTGTTTTTGGTGAAAATCATTATGGGTCTGTAGTGCTTCCAAATCGTGGTATAGCATATGATGCCAGTCCATTTTATAGAGGTGGCGGTTATAAAAACACAGTAGAGTCCTTAACTTTAGGTTATGTCAGTAGAAATGGTCAGTGTATCACTTGGGGAACAGGTGAAAACTCTTCTTTAGGAGTGATTGATAATAGTCAGTCTTCAGCGGCCCTAAGCATTACCTTTACGTATTACGATTGGTGGAGAAGTACCAGTAATGGTGGTACTGGTGTACATAGCACTCCTGATAATCAAGTGCCCAGAGTCATACAATGGGAAAAGTGTTATTCGCGCAATCTAGTACTAATGAACAGCGGAGAAGTATTTTCTTGGGGATATGGCGGTAACGGGGAAAATGGAGACGGTAGTACATCTAATAGAGGTGTTCCAGTTAGAGTAGGCGGAACAGTAAACAATATATTCAATGTAGTACAGGCCAGTCATTCATTTTGGAACGTAAGAATCAAAAGAATTGCTATGAGCGGAGGGTGTGGTACTCCAGATGACCCTGCTCACGCTTTAGCCCTTGACGAGAATGGTGAAATTTGGGGTTGGGGCTATAATGGTTTTGGACAAATTGGTGACAATTCAACAATTAGTAGAAATGTACCAGTAAAAGTTCCACGTTCAAGATTTAATAACAATGATGTAGTTGCAATATGGGCATTTGGTAATCGCACAGGATGGAGTGCTGCTGTAGACAGCACCGGCACATTATGGATGTGGGGATATAACGGTAACGGACAATTAGGTTTAGGAGATACTGTAAACAAAACTATTCCTACACAGGTTACTGCTGTCTCGTTCGGTGGTGGTGGCGTTGGTAATGTTGTTAAAATTAATCACAGTGATCGTTGGAACGGATCATCAGGAGAAGGATCTACTGCTGTGTTAACAGACACAGGAAGAATTTATTGCGCAGGTTTGCAAGGATCTGCTTGGATGGGATTAGGTAATACTACACAACAAAATACCTGGGTTAACGTTGGTAGTGGTCCAGGTAGTATTGCCAGCAGTGTAGCATCTGATATGTGGATGGTAGGTAGTGGCGGTAATAGGGTCACTTTATATGCTAAGAGTTCAGCCGATAATGTATTGTATGGTTGTGGATACAATGCTAGAGGACAATTAGCCAGAGGTGGCACAGGAACTGTTCAACAGGCTACATTTGATAAATGTAAAATGAACGTCGCAGGTGTTTTGTATGATATGGTCAATGTGAGAAGACTCGCTTATAGTGGACAAGACGACGTTTGCTCTGTTCTTGCAATATTAGATAATGGATTAGGGTTCGGAGCAGGCGATAATAACGTAGGTCAATTATCAAATGGAACAAATAATCAATTCCAAAACTGGGCAGACTCAAACAATATTGAAGAAATAGCACAATATGCTTTCCAACCTATTAGAGGTGCTAGCGACATGATAGGTAATTTTGATGATGTTATGGGATTCGGAAGAGATCCTACTAACTACTACTTCGCTACATTATGGGTAAATAAAGAAGGACGAGTTATGGTAAATGGTAGAGGTAACCAAGTACAGACAAGTATGTACGGCGCAGGAAGCCAAGATAACGCAAATGCTACATTATTAAGTACTATAGCACAGTTTTAATAGGATTTTTTTATGTCAACATTAGATTTAGGTAAAATAAAATTTTTATGGAAAGGTCCTTGGTTGACTGGAACCAGTTACGCTGTTAATGATGTAGTGGGGTTCAAAAATGCTATATGGATTTGTAAGCAGGCTCAATCTTCTGGCGTGACTAATGAATTTAGTCCAGGATTGAGAGATAGAGTAAATTTTCATGGTGTTACTTATGATCCGGACAAGGTAATTGATTATGATATAACTGTGTCTGTAGTAGGTTCACAGTCTTTGTTTTTTATAAATGGACACAGAAGTCAAAAATTAACTATTTTACCTGGATTCACATATAGATTTAACCAAAAAGATGTAAGCAATTTTGGCTTAAGATTTGCATTAAGCACTACGATCGATGGCACAAATAATAGTGGCACAGAGTATACTACAGGTATCACATATTCAGGTACTGCTGGCGTTGACGGTGTTATGACCTTAGTCTTAGCAAGTAATGCCCCTACTACACTATATTATTATGCTCCTGGAACTAGTGGAGTTGGTGGTTTAAGCATAGGAACATTTACTAGAGGCAGTACATGGAGAGGTTGGCAGTATTGGGATGAGGTAACTTGTGGTGCTGCCTTTAGAGGAAGATATGATGTAGGCACACAATATTATGCCAATGATATAATAGAATTTGAAGGCACTACTTTTTTAGCGATTGCCGATAGTATAGGAAAAAGTCCTACTACCCCTACTACATCACACTATTGGACATTATTAATGCCAGGTGATAGACTGTCACAAGATATGGCAGTGGCATGGGGACAGAATAGAGGCCCAATTGGTTGGCCATATCCTCATGGATTTTCAGGTACACCGGGTGTATGGAATTGTGTTAAATGGATTACACAGTCTGGTAGGGTGTTTAACATGGGCAGTGGGTCTACTGGCAGTCACGGTATTCAACGTGATAGTAGTGAAATTCTACAAAGTCATCCACAGGAAATGGTGTTTAATAATTATGAGTGGTGGATTAGTAGAGATAACGGTGGAACAGGTAAGATGACTACGCCAGATGGAGAACCACCTAAGGTAGTGCAAATTGAGCAAGGATGGACATGGGCAGGCGCCTTGTTTAATAATGGAGAAGTTTGGTGCTGGGGTTATGGTGGTGCTGGCGAACGTGGTGATGCAGACACTACTGCTACTGTAGGTATTCCACGTAGAGTAATTGGTCTACAAGATGTTAAAATTGTTAAGATAAGTTTTGGTGGTTACGATCAAACTGACTTTCATTCTTGTGCCGCTCTTGACGAAGACGGTTATGTATGGACATGGGGATATAATGGATATGGTCAGTTAGGTCATGGTCATACTAATAACATGGCAGGTGCTAGTCGTATTCCTCGTTCTTATTTCGGAGGACGCAGGGTTATTGATATACAAGTAAGCAATTGTACCCATACTACTATGTACGCTAGAACATCGGACGATAATTTGTATGCTTGGGGTTACAATAACGTAGGACAAATAGGTGACGGTACAACTAACCAAAAAAATCGTCCTGTGCTAATGAGTTCTTGGGATCCTTTGGCCAACAATGGATTGGTAAAATGGCAAGTTATAGGTCTTAACGGTAATCAGGCTATGATGATTTTGGATGGCAATGGATTCTTATGGCATACTGGTTATAACGGCACAGGAACCGCGGCTAATGCTGGTACTACCAATAACCTACAATTAACCAAGACCACTGCCACACCGGGTGGTAGTATCGTTGATTTTTGGCTGCTTGGACTAGGTAGCGGTAGTGAAACTCAATATCATCAAGTGTTTAGTAGAACAAACACAGGGGCTACGTTTGTTCATGGACAAGGGTCTAGTGCTAGTTTTGTTAATGGAAGAAACGGAACTACAGCAATTATTACAACACCTGTGGCAGTTCCACAAATTGATAGAATTAAAGATGTAAGGTTCCAAGGAGGCAACGGAACTAATAAATATTGCGTATGGTTATTAGATACAGGTAGAGTATTGTATCAAGGAACTAACGGCGGATTTAATCCATTAATAGGTACAAGTAATAACTTAGATGAAACTGGAACAACTCGACATCCTGCACATTGCTATCTACCTCCGGGAGAATATGTGACACAACTATTACCATTCGCTGTACAATATGATACTGTTAACAGACCTTCAGGTATGGGATTTATATTTGCAAATGGTATGATCATGGCGGGTGGACATAATAATACAAATGCTGGTAGTACTCAAAACCAGACTGGATTATTAGGCTATAATGCGATGTACAGTGGTAGGGGTGCATACTATCAAATTCCAGTACCAATTCACCATTCAAGAGGATAATAAAATGATTGTTTTTAGTTATAAAGATGCTGCAGAAAATTATAAAATGCCAACAAGAGCAGCCGATTCTACACCAGATGACTATTTTCATCTAGGTGATCATGACGGTGTTCATTACTTTAGTTATAATCCAGATAAGGTCACTCTTTCAGATAATATAAAGCATGAACAAAAAGAATATAAAACTACAGAAGAAAAGGCAGCATTACAGGCTATTATTCCTAGTTTGATATATTTGCAGGCCAAGATAATGGGCATGAAAAACGATTTTATGTCTCAATATGATCAATTCACTATGTTGAGATTAGCCGCAAATTCAAATGCTGCTTTTAAGACCGCAATTAACGCAAAAGATACTGAAATTAATAACTATCTTACAAGTTTAGGATTCTAAAATGACTGTAATTGACACGAACGTATTGAAATTTAAATGGAAAGGTGTTTGGACTACACAAGTAGTTTACACTAAAAACGATGTCGTTCAATATGATAATGCTTCTTATGTTTGTATACAAGACATTCCGAGAGATTTTGAAATTGCAATGGATGTGAGTGTCAGTACAGAATTTTATAGAACCAATCAGCCTAAGTTAGTAATCATTGATAGACGTCCAGATCTTAGTCCAACTTATTGGAAAATGATTGCTAGAGGATTCAACTTTAAAAGAGGTTGGATGCCTCATAGAACTTATAAGTTAGGTGATGTTGTAAGAGTAGGTGGAGATTTATACCTTTGCAAAGTGGGTGGGGTTAGGAATACTTGGGTTGAAGATTCTACTTATTGGACACAGATTTTCCAAAATGTAAATTCTTCATTAAAAAGAAATTACATGGTAAGTTATCCTAATAATGCTCCTTTAGGTTGGACTCGTAATAATGGAGACCATCCAACTACACAAACCTGTGATGGTTATATGTATGGAGTAATAGATGCTCTAGGAAATTGTATGAGCACCGGTGGATGGGGTAACGGCAGTTCTTATAATGTGTCTGGTAGAGGCTTCCAAGGAGGATGGGTACATCAATGGGTACCAGCAGGATTCAGTTTTGTAGATTGGATGCGTAGTTCACAAGTTCGTCCTAGTTTAGGTGTAGTGTTAAGTAACATAGGATTACCAACACCAGATGGAAAAACTCCTAGATGTATCCAATGGGTAAAAAATTATTGGCAAGCCTTATTTTTATTCAATAACGGTGAAGTATATGCCAGCGGTTATAACGGTGAAGGCTCATTAGGTGACAACTCTACAACTAATAGAAATTACCCTGTAAGATGTACCAACCAAAGCACAGTAGGATGGTTAGGCGAAACTTTACAGAAAAGTTTTAACCAAACTAAAATTATCAAAGTAGATATTAGCAATAATGGTATACGTGGTACACAAAATACTACTAGTTGTTTTGCCTTAGGTGATGATGGAAGTTTATGGTCCTGGGGTTATAATGCTTTCGGACAACTAGGTCATGGTCAGAGTACAACTGTTAGTGGTGATCAATTTAATAACAAAATTGTTCCTACAAGAATTCCAGCAACGTTTTTTCAAAGTAAACGTATAATGGATTTTATGATAGTTGGTAATCAATATACATCTGTTTTAGCCATAGATGAAGATGGTGATCTATGGGGTTGGGGATGTAATTATACTGGTGAACTTGGTATAGGTGACCAAAATACAGTGACAAACAATCATCCAATTCCTACTAAAATTGGCTATGATTGGAAAAAACACGGTGGTATTAAGAAGATGAGTTACTATCATGCTGGTACATCAGGTGAACGAGGTAGTTATGTATTATGTAACGATGGAAGTCTTATTTTCGCAGGTCGTTCACAGCAGGGCTTAAGTCCTACACTACATCAGTTAGGTGGTAATAACGTTCAGAGAAACTATTATCGTTGGACTAAATTTACTAATACAGGCCCTGGACAACTAGAAATTGATAATTTTTGGGTTGTAGGTGATATAGCACACAACTTATATATAAGACAGAAAGATACAGGATTAACATTTTCAGCAGGTGATAACTGGAATGGCAATTTAGGACAACATTCTAACCACACATATTGGTGGAACGGCGGCGGACATAGTGGTAGTTGGGGCTTAGTAGAAGGTGTAAGAAATCTTGTACACGTTACTAATACTATGTACGAAATGGCTACAACATCTGCAAACGTATATAAGAATCCTATTCTTATTACAGAAGAGGGCCGTGCTTGGGCTAGCGGACGTAATACATACGGTGGATCAGGATTAGGATGGAGTGGTGTATCTAACGATCCTACTGATCAAAACTTGGAAACAGGTGGTGCTGAAAGATTGTTCCATCCAATTAAATTACCAGCGAACACTAGAATAGCAGGCGGAATGGGTCAAGGCGCAAGTCCGGCAGATTTAAATCTATTAATTACAGATAACGGTAAGGCTCTTATCGCTGGATGTGATAGTGAAAATAGGGGTAGTGCTGCGTTAACTATTCAAGGTAGCCCATTTGGTAGGACACAAGGTTTTATCGTAGATAGACATACGTTACATGGTGTAATTAGCGATTAAAAGGAAAGGTAATGACTAGAACAGTTCTACAATTGAGAAGAGGTACACAGGTTCAACATAGCAGTTTTGTTGGACAGGTCGGTGAAGTTACGGTAGATACTACCAGAAAAACTGTTGTAGTTCATGACGGGGTTAATGCAGGAGGTAATACTTTAGCCCCACTTGTTAGTCCTGCTTTTACAGGTGTTCCAACAGCGCCTACTGCTAGCACAGGCACTAATAATAGTCAAATCGCTACTACAGCATTTGTAGCACAGACAATTGCTACAGTGGGATCAGGTCCAGTTAATACAGACGCACTGGTAGAAGGGTCTACCAATAGATATTTTACTAATACTAGAGCAAGAGCCGCTATCAGTGTGACCGGTAGTTTAGGCTATGATGCAAACACAGGTGTAATTAGTTATTCACAACCACTTAATGTTAGTACATTTGTAAATGATGCTGGTTATCTTACTACAAGTAACGTAAGAGACCAATTGAGTGCAACAGGTAGTATAACCTACAATACTTCAACTGGCGTTTTTAGTTTCACAGATGCTGTTACCAGCGTAAATGGTCTAACAGGTGTTATTAATTTAACCACAATTAACGTAACAGAATCAGGAAACTTATACTATACTGATGCTAGAGCAAGAGCAGCAATCAGTGTAACAGGACCAAATTTAAGTTATTCTAGTGGTTTAATCACAAGCACACATCCTATCCAATTAAGTAATGTATCTAATGATAGCGTAGTTTTAGGAACTAATCTTCTTACAGTTACAATTAACAACTCAATTAAATTGAGACAGGATGCTAACAAACTTGCCACTTCGAGAATTCAAGGTTTTGATACTACAGCAGGTAGTAATGGTACTACACTTACTATAACAGGTGGTGATGGTGGTGTTGGATCAGGCAATGGTGGACCTTTGGTTCTACAAGGCGGTACAACTGTTGATGGAGATGGAGCCAGCGTAACCATAACTGCTACAGACGGCATTGGTAGTTTAAGAAATGCTGGTAGTATCACGCTTAATGCAGGTGTACCTGGAGATGGTGGTATACCTGGAAATCTTCGTGGATATAGTAGAGGTGTAATAGGTTTTTATCAAAGTTTACCTAGTACAGGCACAGACTTTGGAAGTGTAGTTATTGGTAGTATAGAAACTCTACCTGGAACACCGAATGCCGGAGGTATTTACATACATAGTGCCAAGGCACAAAATACTTCTACTGCTATAGGCGGACTTATTGATTTTAGATCAAGCACAGGTACTGTAGGTGGTTCTGTAACATTCTTGACTGGTAATGGTACATCCGGTAACGGCGGAGATGTGAGTATTATTACTGGACAAGGGTCTGGGAGTGGCAATAGAGGTGGCAACATCACTATACAAGCAGGGATTGGTGTAAGTAGTGCCAGTTCTGGAAATATTATTATGAATAGCAATTGTACAGTATCTACAGGCAGCAGAATAACTCATCTAAGTGCTCCTACTACTGATTTCCATGTAACAAACAGACGTTACGTTCGTTCAACAACTTTGGCTTTCTCAATTGCTCTTAGCTAAATATCTTAAAACAGGAATACATCGATGGGAAAAAAACTCGTTCAGTCTTATAAATTTAATGCATCAACTAAAAAAATCACGATTCCAGGTGAATATGATGCGTCAGCCTTGTTATTAATAACCAATGTAACAAGAAATGAAGTAATTTATAGTTTTGCTGATCCTACGCTAGGAGCATCAACAACAAACACCAATGTTTTATATACGGGAGAACAAGTAACTTATACTGCTTCAAGCAACGTTGTTACAGCGACCAATACTTCTACTGTTCTTCACGTAGGTTCTGGATGGACAATTACTGATCCTAATTTACCAGGTGGTTCTGCTACAATTTTATATACAGATGTGGCTAGCAGAAAGTTTTGGATTGATAAGTTAGCATCTGGCGGAGCAGTCAGTACAGCAACATTTAGTTCAAATGAACCTAATAGAATTAATACTGAAATTACATTAATTTATGATACACAAACTGCAGGACACGCTAATACCGATCAACTACAAATTTTTGTAGATGGAGGTGAAGAAGCACCAGAAAAGTTTACATTCCCAGATAGGTTTATTGATCCAGTTGATAAAATTCGTGTAAGTCAACCTCAGTCTATGATTGATACTGACTTTGAGTATGGTGCTCAGCCAACACGTTGGGAAACCATGTCAGATACTGGTAATTATCCCAGTGTATTTCCTAAAGGTGTAGGTATTAGAACAAATACTCTAGAATGGCAGGCCTATGCTCCTAGAGATGAGCGCGGTTTTAATATTTTAGACATTTATAGTATTCAATGCGGGTCAAACAGTAAGATAGCAACTGTTCATTGTAAATCAGGACACGGTTTAAATATAGGTGATTTTGTATATATAGTAGGTGGCGATGACCCTAATAATACAATTGACGGACACTTTTTTGTCCAAAGAATCACTAACTTAAGTTTTGATATAGTAACCACTGGTTCTGCTAATTTTAATAATAATAATGCAACAGGTGCATTACCTGATCCTGGTATCGGAGGTTCTAATAATAGTTATGGAAGTGGGCAAGGATTTAGTTTTGCTACTTCAGACAATTCTATGAATAGAACCTCTGGTAGTTTTATAACAGATGGTTATAGAACTGGACAGATAGTAACAATTACTAGCAGTAGAGCTGGAAATAATGCCAAATACCTAGTAACCGGTGTTACTGCCCTTAAAGTAAATTTTGACACAAGAAACGTAGTGGCTAATGAAACTCCTAGTGGTTATACCGTAGGTGTTTTAGGCCTAGCAGTTGTCCAAAGTTTTGGATGTTATAATTCAACAGAACTTCCTGGAGTATCTAGTGTTATTGGTAACGGTAGTACAACTGTTACTGTAACAACTAATGTCAATCATGGTCTACAAGTTGGTCAGGCGATTACCTGTCAAAATGCCAATTCGGCATTTTGTAACGGAGTGTTCTTTATTGCCAGTACTCCGACATTGGACAGTTTTACATATACAACTTATGGAAATGTCACAAACGGTAGCATTTTCCAAGCACAGTTTTATGTTCCAAATGTTCTACCATGTACTATACAGGGAAATGGCAGCAATAATATTGTAACAGTTACAACTATTAGCCCTTCAGAGCACGGTTTTAGTATAGGAAATAATCCTCAAGTAAGAATTGTAAATGCGCCAGATAAATTTGCCTCAGTTTTCGCTGATGCTACAGTTACAGGTGCCACAACTTTTACTTATAATGGTACAACAACAATTGGTTCAGGTCAATTTAATGCTGCTATATTATTCCAAGCAAGAGGTTTTGTACAACACAGACCATTTGATGGCGGTTGTAATATGACAACTAATAGTACACAGGCGTTAGAGGGAGTAACAAGACAAACTAGAAGATATTTCCGTTATCAATCTGGTAAAGGGTTCCAGACAAGTTTTGGTATTAGATTAAAGAACACAGGATCTGCTACTGCGGGTGTAAGAATTCGAGCAGGTCACTTTGATCATCAAAATGGTGTGTTTATTGAATTTGACGGAACAAATACATACTTCGTAAGAAGAAATTCTACAACAATCTTAGCAGGTACCGTAGCAGTGACTCTAGGTAGTCAGGTAGTAAACGGCACTAATACTACATTTACTGATCCTGCAACAGGTATTGGTAAGTTAGACCAAGATAGAGAAGTAGGTGTAGTAATCAGAGGTATGTATTTTAGAGTTGTGAAAGTAGTTAGTGATAGTCAAATAATTATTACTCCTGCTTACAGAGGTAGTACAGAAATTGGCGGTGTGACAGTTGCAGTAAGAAGAGATTATCGTATTCCTCAACAGTCATGGAACCTAGATCGTTGTGATGGTACAGGACCTAGTAAGTTTGACTATGATGCTAGCAAAATGAACATGGTTTATATGGATTGGCATTGGTATGGTGCTGGTAACGTTAGATTTGGGTTTAAGAATAAATCAGGTGAAATTTTTTATGCTCACAAGATGGTTCACAGTAACGTAGAAACTGCCGCTTATTTTAGATCAGGCAACTTACCGTTAAGGTATGAGGTAAGAAATTCTGCGGCAGCAGCTACAGGCGGAACTGCTCCTTATCTAAGTCATTGGGGTACTAGTGCTATATTAGATGGTATGTTCAATGATGATAGAGGCTATACTTTCTCATTTAACAATGTAGCGAAAACAATTGGACAGATTGTTGTTAGTGGAGGTGGATCTGGAAGCACAGTGTTTGATCCAACTGATAACAGCATTACTATTTCAGGTTCGGGTGATTTTACCAGCGTTTCTTATGGTGCCGCTGAAAATATTAACGGTCCAGTACAGGTAGGTGCTGTTCTAGTAGTAACAGGTGCCTCTACTAGAAATAACGGTATCTATCAAATTACAGGTGTTCAGAATAAGAAATTATTCCTAGCAGGCAAACAGGTAGAGAGTCAAACAGTAACTAATCCTACTTTAAACATAGGACGTATTGTTGCATTGGCCAATGTAAGATTGGCTCCTGGTGTTGAAAATAGCCAGGCTGGGTCATTTGGTGGTAGGGATTTACAAAATCGTATGCAGTT
>Ga0129333_10000815_pt1 | contig 27398 bp, 37 predicted proteins | sample CPB6_08_DNA_FD_94474 | JGI IMG/M metagenome (GOLD analysis project Ga0129333, IMG submission 94474) | Freshwater to marine salinity gradient microbial communities from Chesapeake Bay, USA - CPBay_Sum_0.6_0.8_DNA | ecosystem: Environmental > Aquatic > Marine > Coastal | place: USA: Chesapeake... | reverse complement strand
TTCGATCGATCCTAACACCTTCCAGCCAAAGATTGGCTTCAAGACCCGTTATGGTATGGTCAGCAACCCATTCGTAACCACCAACGGTGCTTACAATGGTACTCCAGATGGCGAGACCCTCACTGCTAATGCTAACATGTACTACAGAAGAGTACAAGTTATCAACCTCATGTGATTCATCACTGGTTCACCAAGACCCCTTCGGGGGTCTTTTTTTATGGGAATAAATAGTAATAGCTTGGGAAGTTGACATGTCTGCTGCTTGGTATAAAGAACAACCTAAAAATAGAAACTATCTTGCTCCTGTAGGATTTAAACTTAGTTTAGAGTTATTTGAAGGAGTTGATTTCTTTTGCCAATCGGCAAATTTTCCAAACATCACAATGCCATTTACAGAAGTGCCAACAAGGTTTAGGTCATTTCCTATTGTTCCTGGCGGCGGTGTCGAGTATGGAGATTTTAATGTAACCTTTATCATAGATGAAGATCTAGTAAATTACTTATCGATAAAAAATTGGATAGAGAAAAACGCAGATGCAAACGAAACCAATTTTGGTGAAGTAGATTATTCTAATGGACAACTTTTAATTGCCACATCAAACTTTAATGTGTCACACATAATCGAGTTTGAAAGATTGTTCCCTGTTAGTTTAACGGAAATTGAATTTGATTCAACCGTAACAGACATAGAATATTTTACTGCCACTGTTGTTTTTAAGTACAGTATATTTAACGTTCGAGATAAAAACTTTAAGAAATTATGAAATTTGAACAACTACATCATTTATTTGCAAACATAAAAAAAGAATGGAACGAAGATAGCACTATAGATTTTCAATTTAAAAATAAAGAGTATACAGAAGATCTTGCAAAACTTGCATTAGAAATACCTTATCAACACAATAAATATTTAAACCATTACATTGATCTTAATCAAATAAAAACTTCTCTAGAGTTTGAGATCAGAAAACTCATAAGAGATAAAAGAGAATATTATTCTGGTGAAGCAGATCCAAAAGTTTACGCGGAAAAACCTTTTGGAACTAGCATCAAAACTGCAGAAAAAATGAAAACATATTTGGAATCTGATGAAGAAATTATTAATTTGGAAGCAAAAATAAAGTACATAGATCAAATGCTTTATTTTTTAGATCATGTTATGAAAATGATTTCAAATAGAAATTTTCAAATCAAGAATGCAATTGAATGGGAAAAATTTATTAATGGAAATAACTAATGTCTCGTATTGTTATTAAAAAGAAGAACGAAGTATTTTATCAACTTTTATCAGAACCTCATGTCCACAGGGAACTTTCGGATTATTTTTCGTTTGAATTGCCAGAAGCAAAGTATTTAAAAAGACAACCACGATTTAAATATTGGGATGGAACTATTCATTTATATTCTCCTGGAACAGGAGAACTATATTGTGGTCTTATAACACATTTAAAAGAGTGGGCAAAGGAGAGAAGTTATGAAATAAGTTATGTAAAGAATGATTGGTATGGCGATGTAGAAGAATCTAACGATTTAGTTTCTCCGAATGGCGTCAAAGTTTTCATGGATAAAATCTCTAAGTATAAACCAAGAGATTATCAATACGCAACTGTATATCAGGCACTCAAGAACAATAGAGGATTATTTCTCTCTCCAACTGGATCTGGTAAATCACTGATGATTTATTCAATAGTGAGATACTATGTTGCAACCAAGAAAAAAATATTAATCATTGTTCCAACAACTTCTCTTGTTGAACAATTAATAAAAGATTTCCAGGATTATGGATGGGATCCTACAGAATTTTGTCACACAATTTATTCTGGTAAAGATAAAAATACAGACAAACCTGTTATCATTTCCACTTGGCAATCTATCTACAAGTTTCCTAAAAGATACTTCGATGATATTGATTGTGTAATTGGTGATGAGGCACACCTGTTTAAGTCAAAATCACTTACTGGTATTATGACAAAACTTCATAATGCTAAGTACAGATTTGGTTTTACTGGAACACTTGATGGTAGTAAAACACATAAGTGGGTATTAGAAGGATTGTTTGGTGCTTGTGAAAAAGTTACTAAGACAGATGATCTGATTAAAAAAGGTTATCTTTCTAGTTTAAGAATTAAAGTATTACTTTGCAAACATGAGTATCAATACTTTGAAGATTACCATTCTGAAATAGAGTATCTAGTAAACAATCGAAGAAGAAATAGTTTAATTAAAAATCTTGTTCGTGATCTAGAAGGCAATACATTAGTATTGTTTAACTATGTCGAGAAGCATGGGGAACCTTTGTATGAATTAATAAATAATGATATCGGAGAAAAAAGAAAAGTTTTCTTCGTACATGGTTCTGTCGATGTTGAGGATAGAGAACAAGTTAGAGTAATCACTGAGGAAGAAACCAATGCTGTGATTATTGCTTCTTATGGAACTTTTAGTACAGGTATTAATATTAAAAGATTGCATAATATTGTATTTGCTTCACCATCTAAATCAAGAATTAGAAATTTACAATCAATAGGTAGAGTTCTTCGTAAAGGAGAAGGAAAAGATACAGCAACACTTTATGATATTGCTGATGATATTTCAAACAAAAGACAAAACTATACTTTAAAACATCTTCAAGAAAGATTACAAATATATCAAGAGGAAAACTTCAAGTACGAAATAATAAAAATAAATTTACAATGATGGAAGAAGAATTTTATGCAACAATTAAATTAACTTCTGGAGAAGAGTTGATAGCAAAAATATGCTATCTTCCTGAAGAGGATAGCATTATTTTAGATGCTCCAATGTTAGTTGAAAAAATTGTAAACAAAAAATCAGGAGTAAACGTAGAAGGATTTATTCTAAAGGAATGGATTCTTGCTACTTACGATACTATGTTCATTATTAAAATGGAACAAATAATTACTCTAAGTGAATTAGACAAAAAAATAGAGACGTTTTATTTAAAACATCTCAGTGGAGAAATTGATTCTAAATCTAATGAGATTGGTATTAAACCAAAAGAATTCAGTAGACGTATGGGTTACTTAGGATCTGTAAAGGAAACCAAACAGTATCTAGAAGATATATTTAATAGAAGCTAATAAATTAATCATGCACCCCTAACAGAGTGATTATAACTGGTTTTGAACCCCGTGTCAAGCCCCCTGCAGAAATTGTTACAAATGCTTGACAAACCCATTTTCCGATGCTATACTGGTATCAATACACGCAAAAGACAGATGGACCATGGCAAAAAAGAATACCGAGTATTATGTTAATAACAAAGAATTTTTAGAAGCAATTACTGTTTATAGAAATTCTGTTTTAAAATCTAAGAAAAACAATCAACCTAAACCAAGAGTTCCGAATTATATTGGCGACTGTCTTTTGAAGATTGCTACGCATTTATCATACAAACCAAACTTTGTCAACTACATGTTTCGAGAAGATATGATTTGCGATGGCATTGAAAATTGCTTATTGTATATCGATAACTTTGATCCAGAAAAATCTTCTAATCCTTTTGCGTACTTTACTCAAATTATTTACTACGCCTTTCTTCGTAGAATTCAAAAAGAAAAGAAACAACTAGAAATCAAAGGCAAAATACTAGACAGGTCTGGTTATGATTATGTCATGCACACCGATAGTTACGACGGAGATATGGCTGGCATGAATGCAAACTTCTCCGACATGTGTGGCATTAAAGAAAACATTGAAACGAGGATGAATAAATGACAATTGCTTTGATTACCGATCAACATTTGGATGGAAGAAAAGGCAGCGTTATTTTTTGGGACTACTTTCAAAAATTTTATGATGAGGTATTTTTTCCAACTCTTGAGAAACATAACGTCAAAACTATCATCGATCTCGGTGATACATTTGATAATCGAAAGAGCATTGATTTTAATGTTTGGAATCGTATTCGTAAGCATTACTTTGATCGTCTCCGTGACTCTGGCATTACTGTTCATATGATTCTCGGGAATCACTGCACGTACTTTAAAAATACAAACGAAATTAATTCGCCAGAATTACTTTTAAAGGACTATGATAATATTCAAATATATTCTAGTCCAGAAGTTGTGATGATTGAAGACACTAAAATTCTTATGCTTCCTTGGATTAACCAAGAAAATCATGACGAAACAATGAAATGGATTAATCAAACTAGTGCTCAAATTGCAGTTGGTCATTTAGAATTAACTGGGTTTGAAGTCAATGTTGGCATTATGAAAGAAGAAGGAATGGATCCTTCTATCTTTTCCAAGTTCAAACAAGTATTCTCTGGTCACTATCATCACAAATCATCTAGGGGCAACGTTACCTATCTTGGCAATCCGTATCAACTATATTGGAACGATTATAAAGACGAGCGAGGATTTCATCTTTATGAACCAAAGACAAATAAACTCAAGCGGGTCAAGAACCCTTATGAGATTTTCAAGAAAATCTATTATAATGATTCTTCTAATTCTAGTTTCAGCATCAATCCCAGTGAGTATGCAAATACTTTTGTCAAGATTGTCGTAGAAGAAAAACAAGATTATTATAAATTTGAAAAAATGATTGAAGATCTATATGATGCTGGAGTACATGATTTAAAAATTATTGAAACTACAGTAGATAAAACTATTGATTACAATGATGATAATATAGAAATTAAAGATACATTATCATTATTAAATGAATATGTTGACGAAGTAGAAATGACCGTAGATAAATCTTCACTTAAAGAATTATTAAAGACACTATATATTGAAAGTTGTGAAGCAATGTAATGTATATCCTCACACTCAAAAATAGAACAGATGGAGTATTTTCCGTGTTGGATGATTACGGAGAACAAATTATTCCTATTTTTGAAGATGAAGATGATGCAAGTCGTTATCACATACAACTAGAAGAAAGATTTAAAAAATATTCCTTACAGGTTGTTGAAATAGATCTCAAAGATATTGTCAATGCCTGTGAAGAAAGAGAACAAAAATATGCTATAATTACTGAAGACGATTTTATTATACCGCCAGCTGATCTAGAATGATTGTATTTAAAAAAATTCGTTGGAAAAATTTTCTGTCAACTGGGAACACTTTCACAGAAATAAATCTGACAGAAAACAAAACCAATTTAATTATCGGACAAAACGGAGCAGGTAAAAGCACAATTCTTGATGCTCTTACCTTCTCTTTGTTTGGCAAACCTTTTCGTAAAATTAACAAACCAATGCTTGTTAATAGTATTAACGATAAGGATTGCTTGACTGAAATAGAATTTACAATTGGTAAAAATAATTTTAAAATTAGAAGAGGAATTAAACCAGCAATTTTTGAAATTTATCAAAATGATCAGATGCTAGATCAGATGGCATCAACTGGAGATAATCAAAAACAACTTGAGCAGAACATTCTCAAGATGAATTACAAATCATTTACTCAGATTGTAGTTCTTGGATCTTCTACGTTTGTTCCATTTATGCGTCTTCCTCTTGCTGCTCGCAGAGAAATCATCGAAGACATTCTTGACATTCAAATTTTCTCGACTATGAATGTCAATCTAAAAGAAAAAATTAAAATCTCTAATGACGAAATTAAAAATTGTGACTATCAAATTGATTTGATGGAAGAAAAAGTTTCAATGCAAAGAAATTTCATTGCTAATTTAGAACTTCAAAATCGAAACGATATTCAAGAAAAGAATAATAAGATTGTTTATTTCACAAATCTTGAGCAAGAAGTTAATGTCAAATTAAAAGATCTTGACGAACAAAGAAATGCTCTTAACAAAGAGATGAGCAACTTTGAAAATGCCACGGACAAACTCAAGAAACTTGGAAACCTTCGTGGCAAGATTCAACAAAAGTTTGCTACTCATAAAAAAGAACATCAGTTTTTTACTGAGAATACCACTTGTCCAACCTGTACTCAGCACATCAGCGAAGACCTTCGGGATGCTAGGGTATCTGAGATTATGAGTTCTATCAAAGAACTTAAACAAGGTGTGGATGAAATGGAACTGGCAATCAAACTTGAAGAAGAACGAGAGCAAGAGTTCTTTCGTTTAACTGCCAAGTGGCAAGAAAACTTTAAGGACTATCAGATTCAACAGTTTCAAATTAGTTCGTATCAATCGCAGATTAAAGATTTGCAAAAAGAAATTTCTGATCTTCAGAATAACAATTCCAATAAAACCGAAGAAAATTCAAAACTACAGGGAATTGAAAAGAGTTTAATTGCAGCAAAAAAACAAATGGTTAGCATGAAAGAAGAACGTGATTGCTTCTTAGCTGCTGCTCAACTTTTGAAAGACAATGGAATTAAAACAAGAATTATTAAAAAGTATTTGCCTGTTATGAATAAACTCATTAATGAGTATTTGCAAAGCATGGATTTCTATGTGAACTTTACTCTTAATGAAAATTTTGAAGAGACGATTAAATCACGTTATAGGGATATTTTTTCTTATGAATCTTTTAGTGAGGGAGAGAAAGCTAGAATTGACATTGCTTTGTTGCTTACTTGGAGAGCTATTGCTAAGCTCAAGAATAGCGTTGATACTAATCTTTTAATTCTCGATGAAATTTTCGATGGTTCTTTAGATCAAAGTGGTACTGGTGAACTTGGTTGGATACTGAGAAACTTTGATAACAATACAAATATTTTTGTTATCTCTCATAAAGAGGGAATGACAGAAAAATTTGATAGGACTATTAAATTTGAAAAAATTAAAAACTACAGCGTCCCTAGGGAGACAGTTGTGGAAGTGGACTAGGGGTGACACACCCCTCGGAAGTTCTGTTGTATACTGACTTCAGTTCGAAACAATTCCAATGTCCATTAATCAAGAAATTAAAGGATCGCTTGCTAAGCTTCTTGCCACAGAAAACCTTGTCGTGGAACATCGAAAAGTTTCCACGGCATCTTTTGATGTACTGAATCGTGTTCTCACTCTTCCGATTTGGGACAAAGCATCTTCTGTGGTGTATGATCTTTTGGTTGGACACGAAGTTGGTCATGCATTGTTTACGCCTTCGTTTGATTGGCGAGAAATGTTTGATGGACCGAAAGATTATATTAATGTAATTGAAGACGCTCGTATCGAAAAATTGATGAAGCGTAAATATCCTGGACTGGGCAGAAGTTTTTATAATGGTTATAAAGAATTAAATGATGACGATTTCTTTTGTCTTGAAGATCAAGACATGAATTCTCTTTCTTTGATTGATCGTGTCAATCTTCACTTTAAAATTGGTTCTTATGCTTGTGTTCCCTTCAAAGAGAAGGAGCAACAGTTTATTGACATGACAGAAAAGGCAGAAACTTTTGATGATGTCATTGAAATTTGCAACAAACTTGTAGAATATATTAAAGAAGAAACTAAAAATTCTGTTGAAACTACTACCGAAAGTCAAGATGTGAGTCAAATTTCTGGATGTGGTTCTCAATCACAATCTTCTATTGATGGGGAATCATTTGCTAAATCAGAAGAGTTTGGCGATGAAGGTTCCAATCAATCTGAAAATACAAATGCCAAAGAATCGGATCCTAAAAAAGATTTTTCTGATCAAACTACTTCTAAAAAAGCTTCTGGACCCAATGAAGAAGTTTCTAAAACTCAACGATCATTTGATTCTGGTACTGAAAAACTAACAAACCAAAATTCATATCATACCGAAACAGTTTATGTAGAGATTCCAGAAGTACAGATTGATGATATCATTGTTCCTTTTGATAAATTGAATGCTCACATCACATCTCAATATAACAATATATTTCTAGATAAGAAAAAACATTGGGGAAATGTGTTCGAACAATCTGATTCTGATTACTCGACCTACAAGAAACAATCTCAAAAAGAAGTTAACTATCTTGTTAAAGAGTTTGAGATGAAAAAATCTGCTGATGCATATCAACGCTTGACTGTATCTAAAACAGGTGTTATTGATACATCAAAATTGTATACTTACAAATACAATGATGATATCTTCCGTAAAATTTCTGTTGTTCCCGATGGTAAAAATCATGGACTAATCTTTATTTTGGATTGGTCTGGTTCGATGAGTGATTATCTTTTGAATACTGTAAAACAACTTCTGAATCTTGTGTGGTTCTGCCGTAAAGTACAAATTCCTTTTGAAGTTTACGGATTTACCTATGAGTGGATGAATACCTATATTGATGCAGGTAGTCACAATACTGAAAAGTATAAAAGAAAAGATGGAGCCCTTTCCATTCACAATCGATTCCATTTGTTGAACTTCATCTCTTCAAAAGCAAATACCAAACAATTTGAAACTAGTTGTTTGAATCTTTGGCGTCTTGCTTTTGGCAATACTACACATGTCTATGCTTCGTATGGAAATCCGATTGGATTGGAACTGAGTGGGACTCCTCTTAACGAAAGTATTCTTGCACTACACAAAATCATTCCTCAGTTTAAGAATAACAACAAACTCCAGAAAGTTAATGTTGTTATTCTTACTGATGGGGAAAGCAACAATCTTTGTTATGATGTTGATTTGAAAAAAACATATGGATACCCAACATCAAAACTTGGGAATCACCATGTATCTGAAAGGAATGCTTTGCGTGATCGAAAAACTGGACGAGTGTATCGTAACTTTGATAATTCTCTTAATAATAATCTAACTACAATTTTGCTAGAAAACTTGAAGCACAATTTTCCCGAAATTAATTTGATTGGATTCCGTATCTTATCTGGTTCGGAATTTGCAGTTCTCATCAGATCTGCTTTTGGTCTTCCTAGGTTTAATGAACTACCAAGTAATGCCGAAAACATTCAGCGAATTTGGAAAAAAGAAAAGAGTGCAGAAATTAATTTTGGGGTTGGGTATGATGCATTATATGCAATCTCTTCCCACAATCTTTCTTCTAACTCTAATTTTGAAGTTGAAGAAAATGCAACAACATCTGAAATCAGTAAAGCTTTTCGTGGTATGCTGAAAGCAAAAACCACCAACAAGAAAATTCTTTCTTCTTTTGCTTCGCTGGTATCCTGACCACTTTTTAAACTGTCCACTGGGGGTTACTACCAATCCCCTCACCTGCTATACTTACTTTGTTCTCAAGGAGATTTTTTATTATGCCCCGCAAATCCACGATTGACCAAACCGCCCTTGTTAATTTTATCAATGAAAATTACGGCAATGAATTTGGTAGCAATGCTATCAATGCAGCATGTGAACAGTTTGATTCTTCGTATCAAACAATTACGAAGCGACTTGAACAATATAAAATTGGTCATGGTCGTTGGAATTTGACCGCAGAACAACTTGAAAAAACTTACAACAGTCCGTCTGCTGCTCCAGTTGAACAACAAAACTTGATTCCTGAAAAAGATGATAACTTCGTCAGCTTTGGTAATTTCAGTGATGTTAAGAAGATTATTTCTTCTGGTGTCTTTTATCCTATCTTCATCACTGGTCTCTCTGGCAACGGTAAAACTTTCAGTGTGGAGCAAGCTTGTGCTCAACTGAAGCGTGAACTGATTCGTGTCAACATCACCATCGAAACTGATGAGGATGATCTGATCGGTGGTTTCCGCCTGATCAATGGTGAAACGGTGTGGCATAACGGTCCCGTGATCGAAGCACTTGAGCGGGGCGCCATTCTGCTGCTTGATGAAATTGATCTTGCCAGCAATAAAGTGATGTGCCTTCAGTCAATCCTCGAAGGCAAAGGTGTGTTCCTTAAGAAAACTGGTAAGTATGTCAAACCTGCTGCTGGTTTCAACGTTGTTGCTACTGCCAACACCAAAGGTAAGGGTAGTGATGATGGTCGCTTCATCGGCACTAACGTTCTGAACGAAGCATTCCTTGAGCGATTTGCTCTTACCTTTGAGCAAGATTATCCTACTGCTAAAATTGAGCAAAAGATTCTTGAAAAACTGATGACTTCCCTTGGAGGAACTGACATTGAGTTTTGTGAGAAGCTTGCTTCTTGGGCAGACATTATCCGTAAAACCTTTAAGGATGGTGGTATTGATGAGGTGATTTCTACTCGTCGTCTGTCTCACATCATCCGTGCATATACTATCTTTGGCAAGCGGATGAAAGCGATTCAAGTTTGTGTGAATCGCTTTGACGAAGAAACTAAAACAGTTTTCATGGAACTGTATGACAAAATTGATGCTAATGCTAATGGAGAAGAAAATGCAACGGAACTCAACGCCGCCCCATTCTGAGTTTCACGGTTACTTAGGTAATCTCGCCGTCCTAAAAAACGGCGAGACAGTTAAAATAATCGGTGGGCAAAACCTTAAATTGTTTGTAAAGACACTTGACGGAACAATCAAAGAGTGTTATCATGATGATCTACAGTATGTAATGGAGGAATGAAATGCAGTGGAAATACAATGAGGAGAAGATCCTCAAAGATGTTGAAGATTATATTGTCAGTACCTATCATGGTCATTATTGTGGCGATGAAGATGGATACGCTGACATCCAAACCATTGATTTGATGGCAGCAAAGAAACTTGCCGCTGGATTCTGTCAAGCAAATATCCTCAAGTATGGATCTCGCTATGGCGATAAGGATGGACGTAACAAACGGGATTTGATGAAAGTGATTCACTACGCTATGTTGCTACTTCACTTTGACAATCATTATTCTCGTACCCAAAACGGTCTCCAGGAGTTTAAATGACACGAGTAATTCTATCTCAAAATACCGTAAACGTTTTAAAAAACTTTGCTTCAATTAATGGATCAATCTTATTCAGAAAAGGCAATGTATTGAAAACAATTAGTATTGGGGAAAATTGTGTTGCTGAATATGTTTGCGAAGAAACTTTCCCACAAACATTTGGCATTTACGATCTAAACCAATTTCTTTCTGGACTTTCTCTTTTCACAAATCCTGTTCTTGTCTTCGAAAACGAAGAGTATGTAACTATCAAAGGAGATGGGAGAAGTGCAAGATATTATTTTTCTAATCCAGAAATTACACTTAAAGCAGCACCAGAAAAACAACTTCAGTTCCCTGGTTCTGATATGGAATTTAAAATCAATCAAGAGTGTCTTGTCTCTCTTAGGAAAGCATCTGATGTGTATGCCATTCCTGATTTGAAGTTTGAATCTTTTAGTGAAAATAATCAACTCATCACCCTTTCGTTGGTCGATAAAGAAAACGAAACCAGCAATGTTTATTCTCAAGAAATACCAGGACAAACTACAGGAGCATACGAACTTTTCATGAAGATGGAAAACATTCGATTGTTTCCTGGAGAGTATGATGTAAAAATTTCCACCAAGTTGATCACAGAATGGAAACACTCTAAATTGAATTTGACATATTATATTGCCTTAGAACCTTAATGAAAAACTTTTTGTGGGTGGAAGAATATCGTCCTCATACAATCGAGGATTGTATTCTCCCAGTGAATATTAAAAAATCATTCAAAGGATTTATTGAACAGAAAGAGATCCCTAACCTTCTACTTACTGGCACTGCTGGTATCGGAAAGACCACAGTTGCCAAAGCGTTGTGTGATGAAATTGGAGCATCCTATATCGTCATTAACGGTTCGGATGAGGGGCGGTTCTTGGACACAGTGAGGAACCGTGTCAGGCAATTCGCTACAACCGTCTCCTTGACCTCTGGAGCGCCCCACAAGGTCGTTATCATTGACGAGGCAGACAACACCACCAACGACGTTCAACTGTCGCTCAGGACCGCCGTAGAGGAATTTCACAACAACTGTAGATTCATCTTCACATGTAACTTTCCAAATAAAATTATTGATCCCTTACATTCTCGTTGTACAGTCATCGACTTTAAAATTAAGAAGGCAGATCAAGATAAACTTCAAGCGAAATTTTTTGTGAGATTGAAATCAATCTTGCTTGAAAACCAAATTGAATACGACGATAAAATTATTCTAAAATTAATCAAACGGTACTACCCAGATTGGCGTAGGTTGATTAATGAAACTCAACGACATAGTTCTTCAGGTAAAATTGATAGTTCAATATTAATTGATATTGATGATATTCAACTTGATGATCTTATCAACTCTTTGAAGAACAAAGAATTCACAGTTGTCAAGAAATGGGTTTGTGATAATATCGATAATGATCCCAATATTATCATCAAGAAAATCTATGACATGCTTTATGAGTCGTTAAAACCATCATCAATTCCAGAAGCAGTATTAATCTTAGCAAAATATCAATACCAGATTGCGTTTGTTGCTGATCAAGAAATTAATTTTCTTGCGTGTCTCACAGAAATTATGATGAGTTGTGAATTCAAATGAATGTAAAAACTACGCCTGATAATGTAGCAGAAGCAAACTGGGGGTTGTTTCGTGCTACAATGAATCTTCCTACAGCAGCATCCCATTGTGGCATGACTATGAAGGAAATGAAAATGACCTTTCGTGAATTTTTGAAGTATCACCCTATTGATTATGAACATTAATTTTTCTCGCATTAATCTTAATGAATTTTTTGGTTGTGTAAATGCAACCAATACCAAAGAAATGAAATCGAATACGTTTAAAACTTTTCGAACATACCTTCAAGAGAAATCTTTCGCTAAATGGAGTGACGGACAAGTTCGTTACGTTGGCGATCATATGGATGGAGTTGATTTTATTGGTGATGATGAAACTCCTTATGAGATGAAAGGTTCTCTTGGTTTGTTTAATAAAAATGGATCAACCAAAGTAATTACCCTCAAAAATTTTCAAGGTAATTCGAAACAAATTAATAAAACTTTTGAATACATGTTTCTTGTTGACACAGAAAATATGTGTATTGCTTATACTGATTGGGATACAGTAGAGAAGCGAGTTTATTTTACTGCAAGTTCCCCCTCAGCAAAAGTGAAATTTCAACCTGGCGATTTCACTATGATTGCTACCAGCGTAACTCCTTCAACTAAAAAAATTACTGCTACTCAAATCCTCGACAACATCGAACACATTCTTTGATATGAAATCTTTGAAAACCCCTCTTCGTTATCCTGGTGGCAAATCTCGTGCCACTCCTAAACTATTTCAGTATCTTCCTGAGATGAGTACGATTACTGAATTTAGAGAACCTTTTCTTGGTGGTGGATCTATGGCAATCGCCATGAGCAAGCAGTATCCGCATCTAAAAATTTGGGTGAACGACTTGTACGAACCCCTGGTGAATTTTTGGAAACACATTCAGCATTCTGGTCAGAAGATGTCTGATGAATTATTGTCTTTGAAAGAAAAATATAATGATGAAACTAAAGCTTCCTATTTGTTTGCTGAAAGCAAAGAATGTTTGTCCCACACAAAGTCAAGTGATTTTGATCGTGCTGTTTCTTTTTATATCGTTAATAAATGTTCTTTCAGCGGACTCACCGAGTCATCATCATTTTCAAAACAAGCATCAGTTAGTAATTTTAGTGTGAAGGGAATTGAAAATATTCCTAAGTATTCTGAAATTATAAAAGAATGGTTCATTACAAATAGTTCATATGAGAATCTTTTGACTGATGATAAAAAAGTATTTGTTTACTTAGATCCTCCATATGAAATTAAAGATAATCTATATGGAAAGAAAGGAGACATGCATCGATCATTCAATCACGACAAGTTTGCTACCACATGTGATTTGTATGTATGTTCTATCATGGTAAGTTACAATTCTAGTAATCTTATCAAAGAACGGTTTAACGGTTGGCAGTCATCTGAATTTGCTCACACCTATACCATGAGGTCGGTGGGCACTTACACAACTGACCAGGCATCCCGCCACGAACTGGTTTTGACCAACTATAATATCAGTAGTTCAGAGCAACCCCTATGAAATGCCGTGTTCAACTGTACGTTGGTGGTCGTGTATTTTACGAAGAAGTAATTGCTACCAATTATCAAGAGGCACGGGAAGTCGCCCTTGCCAGAAATCCAAATGCAAAAGTAGTAAGTGTCACAAGTGTGTTTGAATGAAATATGAATTAAGGGATTATTTAAATAGCATCAATCAAACAAAGAAAAATATTTTAGAAGGAGATCAAGAAGCAATAAAAGGGTATCCACCTTTTATTGTTAATAAATGCCTGTCCTCATTTACAGATAGTGTCTTATTTGCAAATGAAATGAATCTTAATTCTCATTTAGATTCTAAGATGCAATATGATTTTTTTATAAATAGTTTGAAGCCTAGGAAACGTTATAGTCCTTGGGTCAAAAAACAAACTCTTGAGCATCTTGAATTGGTGAAAAAATATTATGGGTACAACCATAACAAAGCACTCGCCGCATTAAGGATCCTCACGAATTCGCAACTTAATGAGATAAAAAAACTATTAGATACAGGCGGAAAAAGATGACTACTGAAATTGAAATTGATTGGCAACCTTCTGATATGGTGGAAGTTAGTTTGTCCGAACCAGATGATTTTCTAAAAGTTCGTGAGACCCTAACTAGAATCGGTGTTGCTTCCAGGAAAGAAAAAAAGATTTACCAATCTTGTCATATTTTGCACAAGCAAGGTAAGTATTACATTGTTCACTTTAAAGAACTGTTTGCCCTTGATGGCAAAAAAACAAATCTATCTTTAAATGATGTACAACGTCGCAATCGTATTGCTCAACTTCTTTGTGATTGGGGATTGATTGCTATTGTAGACGTTTCAAAAATTGAAGATATCGCTCCTTTAAATCAGATCAAAGTTCTTGCTTTTAAAGAAAAAGACGAATGGACTCTTGAAAGTAAATATAATATTGGAAGGAAGAAACAGGAGGTCTAATGAATAGACAAGTCAAAGTTCAACTTTTGACTCCTAATAAAAAAATTGTTTGGGTTACTATCCCTTGGGGTAAATCCCATTTAGATTGGTATCGTAAACAAGGATATACGGTACTGATGACCGAACAATAAAGGTGGGGATATCTACCCTACCTTTTTTTGTAATCTATGATAAATTATTAGTGATGGGAGATAGGTGGCAACACCCCCCATACGCTACGGATGCTCATACGAGATCCTAATTTAAACTCGCTTATTCAAGGAGACAACAAATGACTACTAAATACACTTGGGATATTTACTCCCCATTTTCGGTAGGTCTAGACGAAGTTTTTAATCGTCTAGAGGCAATGTCTGGACACAATACCAGTTACCCACCCTACAATTTAATCAAGCACGATGCAGCCAATTACGAGATTGAAATCGCTCTTGCAGGATTTAAATCAGAAGAGATCGAGGTCTCTACTGAACAAAACATTCTCCGAGTTACCTCAAAAATTGAGAAACGAGATTCTGAAAGAACATACCTCCATAAAGGTCTCTCCAAACGTTCATTCAATAACTCCTGGCAACTTGCAGATGATGTCCGAATAACCTCTGTGGATTTTGCTGATGGATTGCTATCAATCTCATTAGAGAAAGTAATCCCAGAACATCAGAAGAGGATCACCTATACTATTGGAGCAAGTAAACAAGAATTGCTCACGGAATCTAAATAGATAGTATCGTCGCCGCATGGGGGTGGACTGGCAAAATCCAGTTGACGCCCCCCTTTTTTTATGCTATAATAGGTTGTTAGTTACTAGACAAATTATGAATCCTTCTATTGTAATTTTGAAAACTGGTGAGCAAATCATTTGTGACCTTAAAGAATTTTTTGATAGCGATAAAGAAGATAAAAAAGGATTGGGTCTTTTGTTTGTGCATCCATACTCACTTCAGTTGATTCCTACTGAAGATGATGTACAAGTTAAATTCAGTAAGTGGTGCCCCTATTCAAGCGACACCCAGTTCAAAGTTCCTTATGATTCCGTGATCGCATTTGGTGAATGTGATACAGGATTGAGAGAAGCTTTTGTTGAGAAAGTACAGCAAGTCGAAGCATTTTTAACTATGGAGAAAGAAAAGAATGATCAAGGTGATGAGGTTTGATGGAGTTTGGATTATATCCGAAATTGAAGAAATTCCAGATACAGAATTTGGAGACCCTGATTGCATATTAAAATATCCATATCAGATAGGACCAACTCATTTAGAGCACTGGCCAATTCATACTGACGATAGAGAAGTCGTTGTTAGATCATCTGACATTACAGTTCTTTCTGAACCGAAAAAATTTCTTCTATCTCAGTATGCGTCATTAGTTCATGATGAACAAAATGAGATTATTGATGATGACATTATTGAGGACACAGAAATCGAATGAAATTTTACACCAGCGTTGAACAATCAGGGAACACGATTTTAGTTCGTGGTTATGATCATGGAATGAGATTTGAGGATAAAGTTAAATTCAAACCAACTCTGTTTCTTCCTTCCGCCAAACCATCTCAATGGAAAACATTGGATGGTAAGCACGTAAGATCAGTTCAACATGGTACAATCAAAGATGCAAAACAGTTTATTGAAGACCATAAAGATATTGAAGATTTTCAAATTTACGGGCAAACCAGATTTTTGAATCAATATATTTTGGAACAGTATCCAGATGATGAAATGAAATACGATATTAATAAAATTCGTATTTTTACTTTGGATATTGAAACTGGTGCAGAAAATGGATTTCCTGACATTGAATCTGCAGACCAAGAAATTCTCCTCATCAGCATTAAAGATAGTGAGATGGGGAGAATTACTGTCTTTGGTTCTAGACCATACCATAAAGAACAAAAGGGGGTTGATTACCTACACTTCGAAACTGAAGTTGGTATGCTGAAAGCGTTCCTTCATTGGTGGTCTTCTAATTATCCTGATGTTATTACAGGATGGAATGTTCAATTGTTCGACATGCCTTATATTTTTAGAAGGATCGAACGAATCATTGGTGAAAAAGAAGCGAGGATGATATCTCCTTGGAACAATACTTTGTGTAGAGAAATCTATATTAAAGGGAGAAAGAATATTGCTTATGACATAAGTGGTATTGCAACGTTAGATTATCTGGAACTGTATAGAAAATTTACATACACAAACCAAGAATCGTATCGACTAGATCACATTTGTTCTATAGAACTTGGAGTTAAAAAATTAGATCACTCGGAATTTGATACGTTTAAAGAATTTTATACTAAAGATTGGAATAAGTTTGTTGAGTATAACATTCATGACGTTCGCCTTGTGGATCAACTAGACGACAAGATGAAGTTACTTGAACTTGCTATTACTATGGCATATGATGCCAAGGTAAACTTTGAGGATGTATATTCTCAAGTTCGTATGTGGGATAATATTATTTACGTTTACCTTGCTAAACAAAATATAGTTATCCCGCCAAAAAAAGAAAGCACAAAGGATAACAAGTATGCTGGCGCTTATGTAAAAGAACCAATTCCTGGAATGTATGATTGGATTGTCAGTTTTGACTTGAACTCTCTATATCCACACTTAATCATGCAGTACAATCTTTCTCCAGAAACTCTTTTACCACACAAACATCCAAATGCTAATGTTGATAAACTATTGAATAAAGAATTAGATCTTCGTGATCTTTGTGGTCAAACTGTTTGTGCTAATGGAACTTTCTATGATACAACTTTTCAAGGTTTCTTGCCAAAACTGATGGATAAAATCTATCAAGAACGTACCATCTACAAAAAGAAGATGCTTGCTGCTAAGCAAGAATACGAAAAGAATCCTAGTGTTGAGTTGAAGAAAGAGATTGCCCGCTGCAATAACATTCAGATGGCACGTAAGATTCAACTCAACTCTGCCTATGGTGCTATTGGTAACGAGCACTTCCGTTACTACAAACTTGAAATCGCTGAGGCAATCACTCTATCTGGTCAGCTTTCTATTCGCTGGATTGGTAACAAGATGAATGCCTATCTCAATAAAGTTTTAAAGACACAGGATGTTGATTATGTTATTGCTTCAGATACTGATTCTATGTACCTTAACTTGGGTCCTTTGGTTGAACGTGTATACCAGGGAAGAGAGAAAACTCCTGAAAAAATTGTTGGGTTCCTTGACAAGATCTGTGAAATGGAACTTGAACCTTATATTGAAAGTTCTTACCAAGAATTGGCTGAGTATGTGAATGCATATGAGCAGAAGATGAAGATGAAGCGGGAGAATATTGCTAACCGTGGATTCTGGACTGCTAAGAAACGTTATGTTCTTAACGTATGGGACAGTGAAGGTGTGCGATATGCAGAACCAAAGATGAAAATTTGTGGCATGGAAACAGCAAGATCTTCTACACCAGCATACTTTAGAGATAAATTGTTGCAAGCATATACAATTATTATTAATCAAACAAATGATGATTTGATTGACTTCATTGACAAGATAAAAGAAGATACAAAAAAACAAGATTATTTAAATATTGCTTTTCCTAGGGGAGTTAATGGACTTGAAAAATATAAAAGCACATCACACATTTATGGAAAGGGTACACCTATTCATGTCCGAGGTGCATTATTGTATAATTACTATGTCCGAAAGCGTAATCTTACTCACAAGTATCCTCTTATCCAAGAAGGAGAAAAAATAAAATTTATATATTTACGAACGCCAAATCCATTCCAACAAAATGTAATTTCTTTTTATCAAAATCTTCCTTCTGAATTTAGTTTAGAAAAGTATATTGATTATAAATTACAGTTTGATAAATCATTTTACGAACCATTGAAAAATGTGCTAGAATGCATTGGATGGCAAGTCGAAAGAAAAATTTCACTACTAGATTTTTTTAAATAAAACTATGGACTTTTTAACTCAAGTAATCAAAGAAAGCAAAAATGAATACGTTGGTTTTGCTTCTGAAGGGATTGCTGCTGGCGATATTGAATCTTTCGTTGACACTGGCAGTTACGTGTTTAATGCCTTGGTTTCTGGATCTTTGTTTGGGGGCATTCCCTCGAATAAGATCACAGCTTTGGCAGGAGACAGCGGCACTGGAAAAACTTTTTTTTGTCTTTCTGTCGTTCGTCATTTCCTTAATAGTAATTCTAATGCTGGAGTCATTTATTTTGAAACTGAATCTGCTATAAGCAAGCAGATGATTGAAAGTAGAGGAATTGATAGTAAACGTTTAGTGGTTTACCCAGTAGACACTATCGAAGAATTTCGCACTCACGCAATCCGCATCATCGATAAATACATGGAGCAACCAAAAGAGGAACGTCAACCTCTTATGTTTGTTCTTGATTCTCTTGGAATGCTTTCTACAAATAAAGAAGTAGAAGATGCTTCCAATGATAAAAATGTTCGTGACATGACCAAGGCACAGTTAATCAAATCCGTGTTTAGGATTCTTACACTGAAACTTGGTAAAGCAAATATCCCCATGTTAGTTACAAACCATACTTACGATGTTATTGGCTCTTACGTTCCTACAAAAGAAATGGGTGGTGGTAGCGGTCTTAAGTATTCTGCTAGTACGATCATCTTTCTTTCAAAGAAAAAAGAAAAAGACGGAACCGATCTGGTCGGAAACATTATTAAATGTGAGGCGAAAAAGTCCCGTCTAACTAGGGAAGGATCTAAGATTGAAACTAGATTGTTCTTTGATGAGCGTGGATTGGAAAGGTACTATGGTCTTCTTGAACTTGGTGAAGAAGCAGGGATATGGAAAAACGTAGCGGGTCGCTATGAAGTTGACGGTAAAAAAATATACGGTAAAGATATTTTAAAAACGCCTGAAAAATATTTTACTGAAGATGTCATGGCAAAACTTGAGGAATATGCTAGAGTAGAATTTTCGTATGGGGCAAGCGATGACGGAGAAAATTGAATCAACTATTATTAGAAACTTGTTATGTAATGAAGGATATTACAGAAAAGTAATTCCTTTTTTGAAATCTGATTACTTTCAAGAATATGATGAAAAAATTATATTCGAGGAGATTCATGACTTCTCTACAAAGTTTGATAAGATCCCAACCAAAGAAGTTTTAATTATTAATTTACAAAACAGAAATGATCTTACTGAAGAAACTTATAAACAAAGTGTCCAGAAAATTAAAGATTACAGCGAAGAATGGGTTGATGGAGATTGGTTACTTACATCAACAGAAAAGTGGTGTAAAGATAGGGCCATTTATAACGCCCTATTGCAGTCAATCAAAATTGCTGATGGGGGAGATCAAAAGTTATCAAGAGATGCTATCCCGTCCATCCTTCAACAGGCCCTGGCAGTATCGTTTGATGAATATATCGGACACGACTATGTAGATAATGCCGATCTTAGATATGAATATTATCATAAAGATGAGGTAAAAATGCCTTTCAATATTGATAAATTCAATTTGATTACTAAAGGAGGATTGCCAAACAAGACACTAAACATTGCTCTTGCTGGAACAGGTGTTGGCAAATCTCTATTCATGTGTCATTGTGCTGCTTCTTGTCTTTCTCTTGGTAAAAATGTATTGTACATTACGCTAGAAATGTCCGAGGAAAAAATTGCAGAAAGGATTGATGCTAATCTTTTGAATGTAAACATAAAAGATATTGCTAATTTACCACAAACTTTATTTACATCTAAAGTTCAAGACATAGGTAGAAGAACTCAAGGTAAATTAATTATCAAAGAATATCCAACTGCATCTGCACACGCAGGTCATTTTAAAGCTTTGTTAAGCGATCTTCGTTTGAAGAAAGATTTCAAACCCGATATCATCTTCATTGACTATCTTAACATCTGTGCTTCTGCTAGATATAAGGGTCACATTGTAAACTCATATACCTATGTTAAAGCAATTGCTGAAGAACTTAGGGGTCTTGCTGTTGAAAACGACGTTCCAGTTGTATCTGCTACTCAAACTACTAGGAGTGGTTTTGGCAATAGTGACGTTGACCTTACCGACACTTCTGAATCCTTTGGTCTTCCTGCTACTGCTGACTTTATGTTTGCTCTTATCTCTACTGAGGAACTTGAATCATCTGGTAGAATCATGGTTAAGCAACTCAAGAACAGATATAATGATCCCACCTTCTACCGAAGATTTACTGTGGGTATTGACAGGGCGAAGATGAAGCTGTATAATGTAGAGGATTCTGACGGATCTATCACCGATACAACGGAAGAAGAACCATATGAATATCTAGAGGATGTCTCTTCTAAACAATCACGACTCGATAAATTTTCCAAATTTGTAATTTAATTTATGACTGACTCTATTTCTTTTACAAGGTATCAAGAATTTGTTGATGCTGTTACTTCAGATGCTTCTACGGATTTTGTTGCCCTTTCTGATCGTCTTGTTGAACTGGATCGTAAGGGTGCCAATATTGAACGACTGCTTACTGCTGGCGTCGGTATTAATGCTGAGGGCGGTGAGTTTCTTGAGATCATTAAGAAGATGATCTTTCAGGGAAAACCCTTCAACGAAGATAACCGAGAGCATATGATTATTGAACTTGGTGATCTTCTGTGGTATGTTGCTCAAGCATGTCTTGCACTTGAAGTTTCTTTTGATGAAGTGCTTGAACGTAATGTCAAGAAGTTGGAGAAGCGATATCCTGGTGGAAACTTTGATATCTATTATTCCGAACATCGAGCATCTGACGATCGATAAATAACTCGGGGCACACGCCCCGTAAATACTGGAAGGTCAATCCGATTGGCGACGGAACCTGTCTTGAAAACAGTTGAGGTGTTAAAGCCCTTGGGCGTTCGACTCGCCCACCTTCCGTTTAGGGGAATTAGCTCAGTTGGTAGAGCGCCTGCTTTGCAAGCAGGATGTCAGCGGTTCGAGTCCGCTATTCTCCATAAAATAAATAAATAAAAAATTTTCAATGAAAGATTTCCGCAAAATAAAACAAGAAGCAACGCAAAAAAGATATAAGCAGAAGGAAATCTTTCAAGAAGGAAATGTTATCATGAATGTTAACACAGGCGAAAAAGGTACTATTATAAGATCTGGTGTTAATTATATAATAGCCGTTACTGAAGATAAACAAATGTTTCGTGCTTGGGTTAAAGACATTAGGGAAGTTAATGTTGTTGAAAACATAAATAAAGACAGGAAAAGTATATTCTTTACAAATGGAAAGACAGAAACCATCGACAACGATCCGTCATAACGACGATTATTCTAAAGCATTAATTGAATCCACAGCATTATATTTTAGCGGCAAAAAAGTTGTTGCTGAAGAAGGTATTCCATCTTTACAAAAGAAAGGTGGCGAAGATAACTTTTCGAAAAAAGATCCAAAAGAAAATGCAGGTGCTGCTGATCCTGCTGTCGATCTCCGCACTGGAGCTGGTGTTAAGCAATCACATGGCAACAATATTAAGTACACCAACGTAGTTGCTAAAGAAGCATGGGAGAAGCCAGAGAAAGAAGAGAAGGGTGAGAAGAAGCATAAGGAAGGTAAGGCAGAAGAGAAGAAAGAGAAAATGAAAGAAGCTTTCAACATCTATGTTGAGGGCGTTCATTATGTCTTTGAGAAAATGGATGGTAAAGATGATAATGGATTTACATCTTGCTGGAAGGGATATAAAAAGCAAGGCACCAAAATGAAAGGTGATAAAGAAGTTAATAACTGTGTGAAGGCGGGGTACGAACCAATTGGTGAATTGATGCTTGACGAGAAAGCACCTCCTGGTGCAAAGTATGAGCGCATGGTCAAGCACATCAAGAAAGGTTATTCTGAGGATGGTGAGTTAACCAAGAAAGAAAAGGGTATTGCTTATGCTACTGCTTGGAAAACAAAAAACAAAGCAGTTAAAGAAGCTTTAGATCCTGTTGGTAAAGAAGACAAGGACATTGATAACGATGGTGACCACGATAAGTCGGATAAGTATCTTGCTGCTCGTCGTAAAAAGATTGGGCAGATCATGAAAGCCAAAAAGAAAATGTCTGAACAAATGGAGATTGAAGAAGAAAAAAAGCAGTAAAGCCAACTGTCGAGATTCTTCCAGAAATTGAAGATGGCAATTCTGAAGAAAGGAAAAAGAATCGAAAGTATGTTGGCAAAGCACTCAAAAGTCAAGAAAAAAATCCACCTAACCTTATAAATATCACTGGAAAACATTTTAACTAATAAAACGGAGGTTATCATGGGTGCAGTAGTTGCAGTGGTAAAACCACTTCTTCTTTCAATTGCTACAAATCCAGCAGTTAAGAATCTTGTTCTTGATTTACTCAAGAAGTATGTTGACAGCACAGACAATAGTATTGATAATGTTGTCTATGAATTAGTGAAGGATAAATTGTTTGTACCTCAGGCATGATTACTTGTTTAATAACTAATTGGGGTGTTACTATTGTTCTTGGATTACTCCTTTCTATATCAGAATGGTTATCAAAAACAAAAAGAACCGAAGCAAATGGAATTTTAGATTTCATTCAATTATTTTTAAAAACCTTATTGAATAAAAGGGGTGCTTAGTCACCCCCTTTTTTATAAATAAAATATAGAAACGATACAAATTTATTGGAGAAATTAGATGTCTCTGTACGGAAGAACTGATAGCAACGAAGACGTAGCAAAAGCTGGTAGAGGAGTAGCTGCTTCTTCGCAAGCAAAAACGATTGTGTTTGTTGATGACACAGAAGCTGCTTTATCCGAAAACAAATTTCGTGGTATTAATGCTCCTGGTTGGTGGTCTTATTACACTTACACCGATTGCGAGGGTCGTACTAGACACAAGTGTGAGCATCTTGTAACGCTTGCAAATCCAGAAGCTAACGCAGATGAAACTCAATCTGATGACACCATTGCTGCAGATGTGGCATCGGCGGTAACGATTACTGTACAACCAGCTGCTGCTACCACCACAACTGGTGCAGCATCGTTCACGTTAACCACAACTACATCAGGAACTCCTGGAGCTCTTGCATATCAGTGGCAATATCAAACTGCTACTCAAACAACCAAGTGGACAAATGTTACTAACACTGGCATCTATGCTGGTGCTACAACAAATACACTTGCAGTTTCTGGCGTAACAGATACAACTTATGATGGTTATAAGTACAGAGTAAAAATTACTTCAGCAGGTGGTACTGAGGAAGTAATCAGTAATGGCGCTGCTACTCTAACATTTGGCACTTGATAATTTATAAATTATGATATTTGATGAATTGACAAAAGATAATTGGATTATGTTTGCCATTAAACATTATGAAAATCCAAACTCTGTTACCTATGAAGATTTTGAAAAGGATTTAAATAAATTCAAATATCTTAAAAGATTATTTCGACGTTATTTAACCAGCGGTGATTTGAAACATCATTTAATTTTAAATCATATTATTGTTATGTACAATGTTTTCAATGATGCTGCAACTCCTTTATTATTTTTTAAAATGGAATCAAAATATTGGCCCGCCTTGAAAGCATTTATGACGTTTCTAAATAGATTACCAGAACCACTCAATACAAACGTTGACCAAGAATGTCTGAATCAATTAATGAAAATTTAAGTGAAATGATGGCAGGAGATGGATCTTCCTTGTCCATGCCTCCTGCATTTGTCTTTGTGAATCCCAAGTCACAAAGAGCATATAAAAAAGCAAACAAAGATAATATTGATGGTCGTTCTAAGGGCGCTAAAAAATTACTATCTCGTATTTCACAAAGACGTAGCAAAATGAAAGAAGAATTAGAATTAATTTCTGAAAAGGTGCCCACAGAAACTGAAAGGGCACAAGAACAAATCAGAAAAAAGAAAGAACTAGAAAATAAAAAGGATCTTCAAAGAAGAAGAGACGAAGCAAAACAAAAAATGCAAAGAAAAACAGATGAGATGGGAGTTTTAATGAAAGCTCGCCTCACTGATTTCAAGAAAAAAGCATCAGAGCAACAACAAAAAGTACAAAAAAATCATTATGAAATTGAAGGAGGACAGATCATGAATGAAAATACAACAACTTTGGATGCACTTGAAGTAGCACTACAAGTAGCAACATCAGAATTAAATCCATCTGGCGAAACTGATTTTGCAAAGATTACTTTTGGAGATGGATCTCAGCAAAACCTAGATAATTTTTCTGCTAAAAGAATTACTGCTGCATATGCACAACTAGACGATACTAATAAAGAAAAGTTTCGTTTTATGTTGAACAAAGATGCATCGACATTCCAAAGTGCTCTTGAGTTCGCTGTGAGAAACGTTTGATAGGGGGAAGTCATGTTTGGATTTGGCAGAGACCTAGAAGTATTAGAAGCGAAGTTTCAAATATACGAAGATCTCTCCAAAGAGATGCTTGACAAACTTGAGAGAGCAGTGGATAAAATTAGTGAGAGTAACCAGAACGTTGCCCTCATCCTCGAAAGACATGAGAACAGATTAGAACAATCAGACAGAGCTGATACTGCTATTATGGAATTAATAAAGGATGTCAAAACTAAAATATCTGGTGTCGAAAAAAAAGTAGAAGAACTTTCAAAATTTCGTTGGATTACAATTGGAGTTGGCACTGCTGCCACTATCGTAATTGGATCTGCAACATTTTTTGGGAACCTCTTGACAATCGGTAAAACAGGTGCTACTATAGGAGGAGCGAATACTAACCTTATAAAATGAGTTATCTTGAAACCAAGTACATTTCACTTGTCTCTTCGCAATTAATAAAATTCTCCAAGAAAAAAGAAGGACTTTATAATTTTCGATGTCCTTATTGTGGAGACAGTAAAAAACGGCAAGATAAAGCAAGAGGTTATTTTATCAAAGTAAAAAATGAATATATCTACAAGTGCCACAATTGTGGTGTGGGTAGAAGTTTTACAAATTTTTTAAAAGACAACTGCAATCATTTACACGATCAATATGTTATGGAAAGATTTAAAGAAGGATTAACTGGAAAGGGATACCAAACACCAACCCCGTCATTTAATTTTGCTGCACCTGTGTTTACCAGGACAAAATCTATCAATCTTGAAAAGATTTCTGAATTAGAACAAGATCACCCAGCAAGAAAATACTTAGAAGATAGAAAAATTAGTCAATTAGATTATTTTTATTATTGTCCTAAGTTTAAAGAGTGGGCAAACTCTAGAAAAAGAGGAGTATTTGAAAGCTTGCGTGGTGATGGTCCTAGAATTATTATTCCTATTTACGATACCGTCAATGAATTGATTGGATTTCAAGGAAGGTCGTTGTCGCCATCAGCAAAACTGCGTTACATAACAGTAATGTTTAGTAATACTCAACTGAAAATTTTTGGACAAGATCGAGCAAACTTTGACAAACCAGTATGTGTTACTGAAGGACCATTTGATAGCATGTTCCTTGACAACGCTATTGCTATGTTGGGAGCTGATGTTGATTCGAAAGAATTAAAAAGAAAGTTTCCTGCCACGGAGTTTTGTTTTGTTTTAGATAATGAACCAAGAAACAAAGAAATAGTTGATAGGTATTCTAAATTAATTCAAGATAAAAATTACATAGTAATTTGGCCAAGTTCTATTGAACAAAAAGATATTAATGATATGGTTTTAGCAGGATTAAATCCTCAAGAAATCATAGAGCAAAATACGTACCAAGGATTACAGGCACAACTAAAGTTTAATGAATGGAAGAAAGTATGAGCAACGGGATTAAGGTTACAAAGCGTGATGGTTCTATTGAACCCCTCAATCTAGATAAAATTCATCGTATGGTTGATGAAGCATGTGATGGTCTGGCAGGAGTTTCTGCTTCTCAGGTAGAAATGAATTCTGGAATTCAGTTTTATGATGGGATTACTACCGAAGAAATTCAAGAGATTCTTATTCGTTCTGCTAGTGATTTGATAACACTAGATAACCCAAACTATCAGTACGTAGCCTCAAGATTACTTTTATTTGCTTTGCGTAAGCAAGCATTCCATAAAAATATTTGGCAAGAAGGTATGCCATCATTGTTTGATGTGGCAGCATACAATGCAACAATCTTGAAAGTTTATGATGAAGAAATTCTCGACAAATATTCTGACGAAGAATGGATCAAAATTAATAGTTGGGTTGATCATGATCGTGACTATCTATTCTCTTATGCTGGTTTACGTCAAGTCGTTGACAAGTATCTCGTGCAGGATAGAAGTAACGGCGAAATTTTTGAGACACCACAGTATATGTACATGATGATTGCTGTTACTTTATTTGCTGAGTATCCTTTAAGTACCCGTTTAGATTATATTCGCCGCTATTACAATGGAATCTCAAAGCACAAAATCAACATTCCAACTCCCATCATGGCGGGAGTTAGAACATCTCTCAGACAATTTGCTAGCTGTGTTCTTATTGATTCTGATGACACCCTCGACAGCATCTTTAGCAGTGACATGGCTATTGGTAAGTATGTTGCTCAAAGGGCAGGAATCGGTATCAACGCAGGTCGCATCCGTGGTATCAACAGTAAAATTAGAGGTGGAGAGGTTGCCCATACTGGCGTTGTACCGTTCCTCAAGAAATTTGAGGCAACTGTCAGATGCTGCACTCAAAATGGCATCCGAGGTGGATCGGCTACGGTACACTTTCCAATCTGGCATCAG
>Ga0129333_10000814_pt1 | contig 27403 bp, 18 predicted proteins | sample CPB6_08_DNA_FD_94474 | JGI IMG/M metagenome (GOLD analysis project Ga0129333, IMG submission 94474) | Freshwater to marine salinity gradient microbial communities from Chesapeake Bay, USA - CPBay_Sum_0.6_0.8_DNA | ecosystem: Environmental > Aquatic > Marine > Coastal | place: USA: Chesapeake... | reverse complement strand
TATGTGCTGTATGTAGAAAAAATTGAAGACAATAAAGTTTATATTGGGTCTAACATTTCATTCTCAGATGAAGAAATCGAATATAATTATGTTTTACATGCTTCTAGATATGATGATGATCTTATTGTTGAATATGAAGGAACATCGCATTTAGATTACCCAGGAGGAAATGAAGGTTATTCTTTTACCTTTGAAAATGATAATATGGAAAGACTTGTAAAAGAAGTTGCTAAAGAAAGAATTCTTGAACTAGAAAAATTAAAGGAGAAAGAAAATGGAAACTGAATTCAATAGTATTGAATCACCTTATAAAGTAGTTTTTCATAGAGGAAGAGTTAAAAATACTTCCGAAATTAAAATTCCAGAAGATTGGGAAAAAATTGCTGATGTAAATAGTATAACCGTCTCACTTACTCCTGTTGGATCTCATCAAAATGTGATTGTAAAGAGGATAGGTGATGGAACAATTCAATTACAATCACATGGAGGTCTTCCTATCGATTGTTTTTATCATTTGTTTGCAAAGAAAATAGGAGATTAATAAATGACCGATTTTCCCCCCAAGAGTCCAGCTGTTGCCGCAGGAACACCTTTAGGACAAGCAACCACATATGTAGATGATAATAATACTTCTAGTGGATTTCAGGGCAATTTTAAATATCTATATGCTGATCATTATACCGAAGAAGTTTCTACATACAGTCCTTCGAATATTTTAACAAGAATATACAATAATTCTGTTCAAATTAATACTGCATATTCTAGAATTGATATTACTGTACCTGCTAAAAATTATGATTTAACTACTTTAACCATGATTAGTAAGGATATTTCTTTTCCTGGCAGTGTTTATTTAAATGGTGTATTGAGATCAATAATTTGGGTTGGAAGAACTTATAATATTGGATTTAAACAAAACTCTACTGTAGGCACTGCAGCTGGTATTGGAACAAATATTACAAATTCAGTATCATACTGTGGACCAACACCTTCAATTAATCAATCAAGTTGTTGGAAGATTATAACCCTAAGAGTTTATCATGGAAATATTACAAACAATACCAATGATGTTTTAATTTTTGGAAGCATGGAAGGGGAGACTTCTGTAACAACCAGTCTTGCTCCATATCCATAGACTTGACAAGAGAGGATGGTCTTGGTATTATAAGGGGGTAATGAACGGGGAAACCCAAATGCATGATGATCAAGAAGAGTATCTGACTCGCTGTGTAGTAGATACTACTAAAAGGAAGTTTTATCTTTATTCAAACACAGGAACTACAAAACAAATTGATTGCGAAACTGTCAATCAATTTATGAATGTACTTGATGTTGTTCGTTCTAGACTTGATGATAATGTTCTAGTTTATGCACAACCTCTTTGATACTTGACATGACACACTACATGTAGTATTATACTAAAGCGGAGATAATTCAATACTCCGCTCCAAAATCAGACTTCAATTCCATTTTTGGAAGAAAAAATTTCCCACAATTTTTTCTCGCGATTACTTTTTTTGGGAGTGTGGTGGAAGTGGTAGACACACCAGACTTAAAATCTGTTGGGAGTAATCCCGTGGGGGTTCAAGTCCCCCCACTCCTATTAGGGGTCATTAAGCATCTCTAAATAGTCAAAAGTAATTGGAATTAGTTCTATGAGGTATAGAATTGATACCGCGTATGTTTGGTACAATAAAAAAACTCAAATAGTTTTGATGTACTTCATAAATCAAGTTCCGTTCACTTTTGACGAACTTCCAAAAATTGCAGAGCAAGATTTGGAAATAATTCATTTGGCAGATAACGAAAGAAGATACGAACCTGAAGATTTATATAAATCTTCATTTTATTTAATTGATGAATTATGTCATCCTTTAATGTTTGATCTTGAACTGGAAAATCCAGAAATGTTACCTGTTGATTGATTGCCTTCGTAGCTCAGTTGGATAGAGCAGGGCTTTTGTAAAGCTCAGGTCGCAAGTTCAAGTCTTGTCGGGGGCTTCTGCCCAAGTGGCGGAATTGGTAGACGCGCAGGGTTTAGGTTCCTGTAGATTTATCTGTGGAGGTTCAAGTCCTCTCTTGGGCACTATACTTAATTTGATTTTATGTCACTAATTTCAGAAAAAGATCGAGAACTTGCTATTAAAGCATTGGAATATTACATTGAGTATTCAAAAGATCTTAAAGATACTGGTGTTAATATATCAGATTCTTCTATGATGGAAATGCAAGCACTTTTAAACTGGATCAAACTGGAGGCATTTAAACATGGAGATTCCTCTAACTAATTTTGATCTTGAATATGCTGTTTCAGCAATAAAAGAAAAAATAGAATCAATGAAAGAAACTGTCAATATATCAAAAGAATTTGATATAGACTGTACAGAAACTGAATATCAATTAAATGGTCTTGAAAAACTCCTAAATTGGATTGAGAATTACAAAAAAGAAAATGAAAATTAATCTCTGGTATTGTGAAGATATGAATCAGTGGAGATGGACTCTTACTGATGATTCTAGATTTGTAATTAAACAAGAATCTGGCCAACAACCCTTTCTAAGAGATGCAATGAATGACGTTGCAAACACTGTAGAGTATCTTTTAAATGCAAGTGAAAAAAAATAATGTATAGCATTTTTTGTCAAAATTACTTTAAGTATAAAGTTCCTCAGCACGATACCTTTAAAAGGTATATCATGTCGTCATATAAAATAGATAACTCAAGCAAAGAACATTGGAACTCAGAAACAAGGACAATATATTTTTCAAAAGAAGAACTATTGCCTGTTATTTCTCCATGCTTAGATGAATTTTGCTCAGAATTTAGTAAAAAACTTCAATTTGCATTGTCCGAACCTTGGATTAATTTTTATGAAAAGGGTGATTATCAAGAAATACATACTCATCCAAGATATCAATTATCCCTAAATTATTTTTTAAATTACGATAAAGAAAAAGACGCTAAATTTTATTTTTATAACACGCATTCAACCGAACTTGCTGAATCCAATTTAGATACTTTATTTGGAGCAGGAGATTGCTATTTTCCCGATGTTGAAGAAGGTGAATTAATTATTTTTCCAAGTTATTTGCATCATGGAGTAAGACCTCATAGATCCGAAAATTTAAGAATGACTGTTACTTGTAATATGCATTTTAGAGAATTTTCATTTACTTGACAGAATAAAATATATGCCTTATACTATAAAAGGCGATACAACCAAACTCCTTCCGTGTGCTTCAAAACCCTCGCTTCGGCGGGGGTTTTGTCGTGAATAAATAAAACATAATAGAGCTAATAGAGAAATAAAATGGGTCTAAGCCGCTTAGATAATTTTCTCAAAAATATAAAAGGGGAAATACTTTATGTTGACCCATCTAGTCTAGACTCTACAGATAGTATTGAGAACCAGGGAAATTCTTTAACCCGTCCGTTTAAAACTATCCAAAGAGCACTGATTGAGGCAGCAAGATTCTCATATCAGAGAGGATTAGATAACGATAGATTTGGAAAAACCACCATTCTTCTCTATCCAGGAGAACATATTGTAGATAATAGACCTGGATGGATTCCAAATGGTTCAAATAGTTTCTTGCAGAGAAGTAGTGATACTTCTTCTAATTTTCCACCATTAAGTGGAACTTCAGATTTTAATTTATCATCTGCAGACAATCAACTTTACAAATTCAATAGTATCAGTGGTGGAGTAATTGTACCAAGAGGTACTTCAATTGTCGGTCTAGATCTTCGTAAAACTAAAATTAGACCAAAGTATATTCCAGATCCAGAAAATGATGTAATTGAAAGAGCGGCAATATTTAAACTAACTGGTTCTTCGTATATTTGGCAATTCACAATTCTTGATGCTGACCCCAATGGAGTAGCATATAAGGATTATACAAGCAATCTGTTTATCCCAAACTTTTCCCATCACAAATTAACGGTTTTTGAATATGCTGATGGTATTAATCCAGTAAAAATTAATGACGGATTGATCAATAATTATTCTACTGATAGAACCGATCTTGACATGTATTATGAAAAGATCGGTATTGCATATGGTGAGGCAAGTGGTAGGAATATTTCTCCAGATTATCCATCAACTTCAATTGATATTCAAACAAAAATTGATGAATACCGAATTGTAGGATCCACAGGTGAGCAAGCACCTATTGCTAATATTTTTGCGGGTGACGGTATTGATTCAAGTACAACTATAACTGTTGTATTGTCAGAACCTCTTTCTGGACTTGATGTAGATACTCCTATTCAAATCCAAAACGTGGATACGAGAGGTTATAGTGGTCAGTATGTTGTAAGTGAAGTTCTTAGTGATACAACTTTTAGATATCAAGTACAAAATCCCCCAATTATTTCAGCACCCCCCGCTAATGCTATTGCAAATGCAAATCTTGTTCTCGTAAGTGATACTGTAACATCTGCTTCTCCATATATTTTTAACTGTTCATTGAGATCAGTTTATGGTATGTGCGGACTTCATGCTGATGGCAGTAAAGCAAGTGGTTTTAAATCAATGGTTGTTGCCCAGTTTACTGGAATCGGACTACAAAAGGATGATAATGCTTTTGTTCTTTATAATCCTCAGACAGGAGCATATCAGGATAGGAATAGCGTATCAAATTTATATTCCAATTCTAGGGCAGTATATCATCCTGACTATGAGAATTACCACATTAAAGCAAGTAATAACGCATTTATTCAAATTGTTTCAGTCTTTGCTATTGGTTACGCCAAACACTTTGTTTCTGAAAGTGGTGGAGATCTATCCATTACAAATTCAAACTCCAACTTTGGAGCAAAATCCTTAGTTGCAAGTGGTTATAGAAATGATTCTTTTGTCACTGATAACTTTGGTTACATTACTCATATTGTTCCGCCAAGAGAAATTGAGGAGGAAGATGTTTCTATTGAATTTTCTCAAATTGACATTGATAAAACAAATTCAGTAAATCACCCAAATCGTTTATACTTATATCAGCAAACGAATCGTGATATTCTTCCAGAAACTGTAACCGATGGTTATAGAATTGGAGCAAAAGTTAATGAAGATTTGAATGTTGTAATCACTAAAAATGGATCAACTCAAACACATTCTTCTCGTATTATAATGACGGGAGGAACAGGAGAATATACTTCAGAAAAAAGTTTCTTTGTTGCTAAGAAAACAAACAATGTTTCAAATAATATCACAAATGATATTATTACTTTGACTCAACCACATAGTTTTGCTAATGGCGAAACTGTAAGAATTGTTAGTGATACTGGTCACTTACCTGAAGGAATTTCAAATAATAAGTTTTACTATGTAATTACAAATCAAGTTGCAACTGGTATTGGATCAACTCAAATTAAGTTGGCGCAATCATACAATGAAGCATTAATTGGATCTGCGACTGAAATTTATAGCAATGAAACATCAGAACTCAACGTTGTAAGTAGAGTAACTGATAAAAAATGTGGTGATATTGGACACCCTGTTCAGTTTGATACTGTGAATGGTCAGTGGTATGTTGGAGTTTCTTCAACCTCAAATAACATTAAAACTGCAATTTCTGATCTAACTGTTGATGCAACTGCAAGAACATATTTTACAAGAAAACCAGATACTAGATCATTTACAGATTCAATTTACCGTTTAAGATATGTAATTCCTAGAGGATTTTTGCAGGCAAGAGTTCCTCTAGATGGATATGTAATTCAAGAGTCTGGTTCTACACTCCCAGAAACTAATCTAGAGATTCAGAGATATCTAAGTCTTGATAATCAGCAAATTGATGCTACTTATCAACTTAGAAATCTAAGAGTAATTGCAAATGCTACTTGGACAAATAATGTAGTAACAATCACTACAGAAATTCCTCATGATTTAATTCCTGGTTCTCAAGTTCATGTTCAAAATATTGTAAGCACAAATAATACTCTAGGCGAAGACAATCTTGGATACAATGGTAAGTTTACTGTTACTTCTGTTCCAGACAGAAAAGCATTTACTTTTGCATTAACTTCTAATCCTGGAACTTTCTCCAATAATACTTCAGCACGTACCGTTGATCTTCCATATTTTGTAAAAACTAAGTATACTCAAACATATATCATTTATCGTTCTCAGGAGATTCAAAAATATATTCCTGGAGAGCAAGATGGTGTATATCATTTGATTGTTCTAAATGCATCAAATGCTCCGAATATTGCACCATTTAATGAAGGATATAAGTTCTTACAACCAATTCAGAATTTATATCCTCAGTCAAACAGAGATAATATAAATTCTGATCCTTCTCCTGCAAGATCATTTGCATCACCTGGTCTAATTGGCGAAGTTATTGTCAATGACCCAGAAAAGAGTATAACAAAAGAAACTGTTGCTAAAAATATTCTGGATAGTGGAGTTGGCTTAGGCATTACCAATATTATATCTGGAGTAGCAGGAACATCTCATGTAATTCACACAAAATATGATCATGGTCTAAACAGAATTACTTCCGTTTCTATCACTAATCCAGGATCAAATTATGGAACAGGTATTGGTATCAGCGAGACTTTCTATAATGCAAGATTAGTTGGACTTGGGACAACTGTTGTTGGTGATCATGCCAGTGCAATGGTTAGAATCGATGAAGCAAGTGGAGCACTTATTGATGTTAAAATAATTGATGGTGGTAGTGCCTATGGAATTGGAAATACTCTTGCAGTTGTTGGTATTGCCACAACTGTTGGACATACTTTGGGATTTGTAAGAGTAGAATCAATTTACAGCAATATTAATGATGCAATAAGTGTATTTGGAGTAATTCCTGATAAAAATAATCAATATAATACAACTTACAGAATTACTAATATTCCAATAGGTGCAACAAGAAGAATTGAAGTAGTATCTGCATCAGCAATACCTCCATCAAATCCAGGTGTTGGTATAGGAATAACATTCACATCTTCTGCAATTGCTGTTCCTGGATTACCAGTAATTGGAATTTCGACAATTAATTATTCTGCTTCAACTGGTATTGCGACGGTAACTACAAATAGAAGACATGGTTTAAGTTTGAATAATAAGATTAGAATTGGCGGAGCAAATCATTCTTATTATAATAAGAATTATGTTATTAAAAGTGTAGTTGATTCAAATAGATTTGAAATTAAAGTAGGTGTACAAACAATTACAACATCTCCAATTGGAGAAATGTATGTATATCTTGAAAGAATTACTTCTCATGGTGGAGCAGTATCTAAGAAAAATGAAAATATTTCTGGAAGACTCGTTCCCAATTATGCGGGTATTACAACTGCGCTTGATATTTTAGAAGGTGAAGTTACTGGACCTGATGTTGATAGCATTGTAATTTCAAACGCTACTGCATATAATTTCCAGGTTGGAGATTATCTTCAGATTAATGATGAAATTATGCGTATTAAAGAAACTGTTGTTGATAGAGAAATTCAAGTTTTTAGAGGTGTTTTAGGAACATTTAAAACAACTCATCCAGCAGGGTCAAAAGTAATACGCATTCGTCCAGTTCCTGTAGAATTACGTCGTAATTCAATTATCCGTGCATCTGGTCATACATTTGAATATCTTGGATTTGGTCCAGGTAATTATTCAACAGCATTACCAGAAAGACAGAATAGAAAATTAACTCCAACAGAAGAATTACTTGCAGCTTCTACTAAACTTGATGGTGGTGTCGCAGTTTATACTGCAATGGATGGAGAAGGTGCTTTTTATATTGGAAATAAGAAAATTAATTCTGCAACAGGTCAAGAAGAAGTCTTCAATAGTCCTGTTCCTAGCGTAAGAGGTGAAGATCTTGGAACTGAAGGAATTAACATTGGATTTGATATCCTATCTCCATTAGAAGTAACAATTAACCGTTCTCTTAAAGTTGAAGGCGGAGAAGATGGAACAATTATTTCTAGATTTGATGCTCCAGTAGTCTTTACTAACAAGATTACTTCAACATCATCAAAAGGTATTGAAGCAACTAGTTTGTTTTTACAAGGATCCCAATTAACATCCAAAAAATATACGGTAGGAATTTCTGCTCCATTAGAAATTGGAAGTCCTGGTGATGTTGTTTATAATGCAAATCCAGAAACTGGTGGATATCTTGGTTGGGTTTATACAACTGGCAATAAGTGGGAGCAATTTGGTCCCGTTAAAGATGGTAATGTTTACGTCGGAATTTGGTCTGGTATTTTTGTTGGGGATGGTTCTGGATTATTCAATGTATCTGATGTTTGGAGAAGAGACGCTGGAGGGGTTGGAATTATTACAACTTCTTCAGTTGGAATAGGTACAACTCTTACAATAAATGGAGTTGCATTATATGTAAATGGAAATACTAGAGTTGATGGCATTACTACATTTAATAATACAACACAGTCTATCAGTACTTCAACTGGAGCAGTTATAGTTAAAGGTGGAGTAGGAATTGAAAAATCTGTTAATATTGGTGGTGATTTAAGTGTATCTGGTATTGCAACTTTTACAGATCTTTATGCGGATAATATTGTCGGATTTACAACTTTCTCTGATGATATTACTTTCCTTAAGAATGTAAATGTTTCTGGAATGCTATCTACTCGTCATTTATATGTAAGTGGAGTTGGAACATTTGGAACTAATTTATATGTTAGAAACCAAAGTATAAGAGCATTTGTTAATGGAACTGCAATTATCTTTGGAGTCTGATTTACTAAATAATACAGATTAAAGTCAAATGCAAATAAGAGGATTCTGATGGCAAGACAGTTAATTTATGGAAATGAGATAGTTGGTTTTACTCCCTCATCAGGCATTATTACAGCAAAAGGATATGTTCCTCTTCCAAAATTGCTGTCTATTGTTAATTCAACACTGAATACCCCTATTTACAGTTTTGCTGATCCTGATACTACAGCAACTGTTTCATATGATGCCGTTGCACATGAAACTACATTTAATGTTTCCTACAACACTGTTGGAATGGGAACAGAGGATAAATTGCAAATTTATTATGAAAAAGAAGACATTGAAATATCTCCATCCAAATTTTTAATTGATCCTGCAAGTAAATTAAGAGTTAGTCAACCAGAATCTCTTATTGATACTGATTTTGAATATGGAATTCAATCTACAAAATGGGAAACAGTAAAACTCGTTAATAATATTCCGACTGCATATTCTTCTGGAATTCCAGAAGAAAGTTTTGAAGCATTATCCATTAAGGTTGATCAAGGAAATGATTTTGTAACTGTGGATACATCAGAACCTCATAATCTTGTTATTGGAGCAGTCGTAGATATTCAAGGACTAAAAGATCCAAAATATGAAGGAACTTTTGTTGTTAGAGATATTACTGATGCAAACACTTTTGCCTATAAAATTCCATTTAAATCTCCAAAGACAACTCAATTAGAAACAGAATTTACATTAATTTATCCAGGATCTTTTTATACGGGCGCTTCTATTGATGTATTAGATGTTCAAACTAGTACTGGTGCAGCGTCTTCATTAACAGTTACAATTGATAATATTCCTGGTATTATTAATAATTCAAAACTTTTTCTCAAGAAAAGTAGAGCAACTAAGAGATACGCAGTACAAAGTCCAACAGACATTACTGCTTGGGCAGAACTTCAATATCAAACAACCATTCCAAATTCAGGAACAGGTGTTGCAATTACAGCAAATCCAACAAATACTTACTTAACTCAAGTTCCAATTATTGAAGATGATTGGATTGGGAATGAAGAATATAATTTTGATACAACAGACATTACAACTGGAACAAGTGTTAGACCTTTTAGATTACGTAAAGATATTCAAGTTGGTCTAGCAAAAACCTTACGTTTGGAAGAAGATGATGTTGTAATTTATTACACTCCTAGAGGAAATACTCATCCAGGTCCAGGAATTTCTAGTTATCATCCATATAGAGTCACTGGTGTTGCATATACTGGATCTAATTCTGAGTATATGAGCATTAGTATTGCTAGAGATTTTAATGATCCTGCTCTTTCGGTATCATCAGTAGGAACTACTACTTTTGGTAATCATAGATTTATTAAAGCAAATGGTGGAAGAATAACTCAGTTAGACCAGAGAGGAACTATTACTTTCTCAAAACCACATGGTTTAAAATACGGCGATAAAGTATGCTTCTTTAGCAAGTGGGATCAATTTGATTACAATTATGCTTGGTGGTATGGATATTATTATGGTGTAAGTGGAATCTCAACTGTTAGAGGAAACTGGAGTAGCAGTAATTATAGAGAATATACTGTATCTACTATTTTAAATACTTCTCAAGTTAGAATTCCTGAAGCTGCATATCGTACCTATAGATATTATTGGTGGGGATGGTGGTGGTATTGGTATAGATGGTATTATTTTGGTAGAAGATATTACTACTACTATTGGTGGTATTATTGGTATGCAGGATACAATTATACTTTCTATCAAAATGATGACAGATTAGTATCTCTTGCAAAAATTCAACCACATCCTCTCAATAATTCAGTTTATTTAACTCAAGATGCTGGATTTAGTACGACAAATTATAAGAGTGCTCAAACGGTAAGATATACTATTGGAACTCAAGGATCTCTTGGAACAATTCAAGGACTGAGTGCAAATACCGATTATCTAGTTAGAGAAATTAAGAGTGATTTAGGATCAAATTGGTATCAATTCTATAGATTTACTGATGGATATCTTTCAAGTCCTATAAAAATTAATATTAGAAATCCCGAATCAACCTTTAGAACAACTGGAGGTTATCATAAGTTCAATTCATCACTTTTAAAAGATGATGCCTTTACTATTAAAATTACTGAACCTGCAAGAGGAGATCTTGCAAATAATCAAAGAATTAGATATACAACAGCGACGGGAACTCCTATTGGGGGACTAACAGCAAGTACTAATTACTTTGTGAAAAGTGATGATAATCTTATTGCTAATACTCAATTTAGATTAGCAAATGAGCAAGGAACTCTTGATGTTACTAACTTTAGTTACTCTGGTGGAAATAGATCAACTGCAACAATTACTGTAGTTTCTGGAGCAGCGCATACTTGTGGTGTTAGACCTTATGGATTTATTCAATTAAGTGGATATGAAGGTCCTGCATCAGAAAATCTATTGATTCAAGGTCTTCATCAGGTTGTAGGTATTGAGACTTCTTACTTTTACTATTACTACTATACTAGAAGATATAGAAAGAGATGGAGAAGAAGGTATTATTGGTATTACTATAGAAGATATATTGTTACCAGAAGAAATCCTTTAACTTATATCACGGTATCCGTACCTACTACAAAAAATAGACTTAATGTATACTATAAAGATATAACTACAACTCCAGTTAAACTTTGCGGTATTGTATCCTTTACGTCTAGTGGTGGAATTGGAACTCATTATATTAGTGTGGATACTGATGGAGCAGCTGATGATACTTATACGGTAACAGATGCAGTTTCTAATCAATTTGTTTTGAATACAACTGTAGAAATTCCAGAAGTTGTAAATGGTTTATCGGGAGGAGATACCTCGAGAGTTGGAATTGGATCAAATTGGATCAAAATTCCTGATCATAGACTTGCAGATGGAACTAAAGTTACATATAGCAGTCAAGGATTTGCTGCAATTGGTCCTTTAGTTAATGGTGGAGAATATTTTGTAAGAACTCTTGACGGAGATCACATTGGACTTTCCACTCAACAAAGTCTCGCATTAAATAGACTTAATGATCCAACAAATACAAATCTGATTACTATTACCAGTTTAGGTAGTACAACTCAACACTTATTTACTTCTAGAAGTGTCAAAGGATTCATTACTGGCGAAGGAACTGTAGGTGTAACTACAACATCAAATCTTGTATCTGGAACTAATACTAAGTTCTATAGCGATTTCTCCAATGGAGATACGTTTAGAATCTATACTACTAAAGCAACTACTGGACCTGGATCATATTTTGAATCTAGAATTGTTCAAGTTAAGAGTAATACCTCAATTAAACTTGAAACTGAACCCACATTTGAAACTCAAAATGCAAAATATTTTATTCCAACTAGATTTTATGCCCTAAGTGAATCAAAGGTAATTCATAGACCGTTTGATGGTGCTGTGCAAATGTCTTCAGGACTTGTACCAAATACGCAATTAATCCGCCAAACAAGAAGATATTTCAGGTATCAAGCTGGAAAAGGTATTCAATGTTCAATGGCGATTAACTTTAATCCAACATTTGATATTGATGCAATTAAGATTGATGGTCAAATTGGAGTTTCTACAAATATTATCGTCCAAACAAAATTCCCTCATGGAATTTCTACCTTTGCACCACTTGATGATTATCAAAGATTCCAAATTTTAAATTGTGACTATCCTAAGGAATTGAATGATGAATATAGAATTGTTCAAGTTATTGATGATTTTAACGTAAAGATTCAGACTGCAACTCCATTAACTGACTCTAAGATTGAAGGATTCCCTCAATTTAATTTGACAGGATGGAGAGATGGATTGCTTAAGTGTGGAATGTTTGATGATCAGAATGGATTTTTCTTCCAATTTGATGGCGAAATCTTGTCTGTTGTAAGAAGATCTAATACTCAACAATTGGCAGGTAGATTCAGTGTTGAAACTGGAAAACATTTAGTAAGAGCAAGTGGTGGTAAATTAACAACTCAAATTTCTCCTGCAAATAGAGTTATTATTAGAGGTCAAACTTATAAAGTGACTAGAATTCTTGATGATGATCTAATGTATGTACAACCTGCATATAGATCAAAAACTATGTCAAACGTTGTTGCGAGCAAAGTGATTGACACTATTATTCCTCAAGAAGAGTGGAATATTGATAGAATGGACGGAACTGGTGTTAGTGGATATAAGATTGATACCAATCGTATCCAGATGGTATTCATGGATTATTCTTGGTATGGCGCTGGTACAATTAGATTTGGTATGAAGACTCAAATGGGTGAAGTTAAATACTGTCATGAATTTATTCATAACAATAAGTTCACTGAAGCATACTTCAGATCAGGTAATCTTCCTGTAAGATATGAAGTGGAAACACTTGATGATCCTTACTTTGGTCCTTCACTATATCATTGGGGAGTATCTGTTATTATGGATGGTAGATTTGACCAAGATAAAGTTTATCATTTCTCAGCTGATTCTAAAGTACTTCCATTCACTAATGGTGGCATTGCAAACTATAATGGAGTTGTTCCAACAGGAAGAACTAGTATTGGTTCAACAGTTATAACTTCAATCAACAGAACTGAAGGACAAATTCTTGCAGTTGGTCAATATATTACTTCACCAACTGCTGGTACTTTTGAACCTGATACTAGAATTACCGCAATTGAAGTTGATACTACAAGTAATGCAACTCGTTATACTGATACCTATAGACTATTTGTAGATAAAGATGCTTTAGCTACAAGAAGTACAAACACTGCACTTTATGCATATTCTGGTACTGCGGAAACTTTAAAAGAATTCATTCCTCTAGTTACAATTCGCCTTGCTCCATCTGTAGATAATTCAACTACAGGTAACATTGGTTACAGAGAAATTATTAACAGAATGCAGATTATTCTAAAATCTGCAAATGTTTTAACCTCTCATGATTGTGAAGTCAATCTTGTTGTTAATGCAAAACTAGCAAACGATGACTATGAAGAAGTTGGATCTCCAAGTTTAAGTCAAATGTATAGACATGAAATTGGAGATACATTTAGTAGTGGTCAAGTTGTATATTCATTTAGAGCTCAAGGCGGTGGAGCGTTTGATGGCATTTCACTTAAGAGAGGATTGAATGGAACTACGGTTGATTTAAGTGATGTCGCAGTCCTTGGAAACTCTGTTCTTGGAGGAGATAGCATCTATCCAGATGGTCCTGACGTTCTTACTCTTGCAGTAAGACCAATTGATACTTCATTGATTAGAGGTTCTGCACCATTTATTGTTTCAGGACGCTTAACTTGGATTGAAACTCAAGCATAACTTCTATATTATCCTATAAATAAAGTACAAGAGAAAAAAAGAGACCCCACAATACTATGTCTATAATTCAGGTTAACACAATTAGAAGTAAATCTGGAAGTTCTGCTCCAACATGTGATCAAGGTTTGGTTGTTACTGGAATTGCTACTCTCGGTAGTGTTAAAGTTCAATCAGGGTTTATAACAGCAACTACAGGTATTGTCACTTACTATGGTGATGGGCAATACCTCTCTAATGCTGGTATTGCTGTAACATATATTCCAAATAACTTGAGTATCTTAGGAGTAACTACAATTACTCCAAGATTGGATGTTGGAACTGGTGTAACAATTAATGAGCAAGGAATAAATGCAGTAGGCATTATTACTGCAGGTTCTTATCAAGGTAATGGATCTACTCTTGTAGGTCTTGTTACAACTATTGTAGCTGGAACAAATATTACAATTGTATCTTCAGGATCTACGACTGGTACAGGAATTGTAACAATTAGTGCTTTTGACGATAAAGGTTTTTTCGTTAATTCTGCCTCTGGAATTCATACAACTTCCAATGTTGGTATCGGAACTACAAATGCAACTTCTAAATTAACTGTATCTGGAGACGCTATTTTTACTGGAGTTGTTACTGCTACAACTTTTGTAGGAAATCTTACTGGAACTGCAACTACATCTACAACCGTAGACTTAGTTTCATCAGGTTCTACTACTACAACTCAATATGTAACATTTGTGGAATCTTCTTCTGGCGGAGAAGAAGTTAGAATTGATACCTCTTTAACTTATACTCCATCTTCTGATTTGCTTCGAGTTGGTAACATAACCGCAACTGGCATTGTTACCTCTGCAGGTTTGAGAGTTGGAACTGGAGGAACCGCATTAAGTGTTACCTCCTCTACTAGTAATGTTGGAATTGGAACTACAAATGCAAATTATGTTTTAGAAGTTGGACCAGTTGGCAAAATTGGTATTACAGAGTATGTAAATGGCGACCTTCAAACTTCGCAACATTTATTCATTGGAGGTGGGGCAAATATTACTGGTGTAACAACTGCTCTACGATATGTTGGAAATGGAGATGGATTAGTAGGTGTTGCAAGCACAGTTCAGGTTAAATTTGTAAGTTTCGACGCAAACTTAAATGTTGCAGTCAGTGGAACATTCACTAAAGCAAATTATGGGCCAATTAATTGGGTATTTGTCCAAGTAGTTGGTGGCGGTGGTGGCGGCGCCTCAGCTTCAAGTGCTGGAGGAGGTGGATCTGGTTCTGTTAATCAAAGATTATTCAGAGCTCAAGATCTTCCAGATCTTTGTGCTTTAGTTGCTGGTGCAGGTGGAAATAGGGGTAGTAATGGTGCAGGAGGAAATGGCGGAGAAAGTTATTTCGAAGTTGCTGCAGATAACTACCTAAGAGCAGATGGTGGAAGAGGAGGAAGTGGCGCTACAGGAGGAGCTGGTGGAGATAATGTTCTTATTTCAGTAGTAGCAGCATCTGCTGGCGCTGGTGGTTATTTTTCTGCCGCAGGAGGAAGTGGAGGTGCAAATAATGGAGGAAATTCCATTTTTGGACCATCCGCAGGAGGCGGCGGGGGTTCTTCTTCTTCTGGAGCAGGAGGAGTAACAAGAAGTCTTGGAAGTCTTAATCTTGCCGCTGGTATTGGTGTAACATCACTTTATGGTGGTATGGGTAAAGGTGGTAATGGAGGATCTGGATCTACTCCAGGATCAAATGGCGGATTCCCTGGCGGTGGCGGTGGTGGATCTAATAGTACACAAGTTGCTGGATATGGCGGCGGCGGATGTGTAAGAATTTGGATGTGGTAATTACTTTTATAAATTAATATATAAGGAGTTTAAAAAATGGCTGCTATTAAATTTTACGCATATGTTGAAGATGGTGTTGTAACAAACATTTTAAATGCTGTACCTGGAGGACAAATTGATAAGGACCCAAAATATGTTCTTATCGAGAATGTAAAAGGAGAACCTAAGATTGGATCTCTCTATGTTGATGGCGAATTTAAAGATCCCCCTAAAGATCAAGATATTGCATGGATTCGTATAAGAGAGGAAAGAGATAGATTATTAGCAGAGTGTGATTGGGTTGTTGTCAAGGCAAAAGAAACTGGTTCAAATATTCCCACTGCTTGGAAAAATTATAGACAAGCACTAAGAGATATTACTGATAATTTTGATACTGCTCTTGATGTAGTTTTTCCAGAAAAACCATAAATTTATTATAAATAATAAAAAAATAGAGGGGATAGTGAACCTCAGGAGAAAGAATGGGCATCAATAAGAATTTTGTTGTCAAGAATGGTCTTGAGGTTGATACAAATCTTATTTTAGCAAATGCGAATACTAATAGAGTTGGTATTGGGACAAGTTTACCATCATATAGATTGCATGTTTATGGTGGAATAGGTGGCACTCACATTTCAGTATCTGGTGTTGCGACAGTTCAATATTTGGATCTTATAGGATCTGTCAGTGCAGGTAATACCACTGGCGGGTCTTTTCAATATTTAAGAGCAAATGGAAATGGTGGAGTTGAATGGGCAGCTCTACCAGAACTTAGGTCTTCGCAAACTTATACCGCAACAGCAAGTCAAATTGATTTCCCATTTACAGCAACAGTAGCTTATGTTGACGTATTCGTAAACGGTGTTAAATTATCCTCCACAAGCTATACATATTCTCCTGGTCTTCAGATTACACTATCTGATCCAGCATTTTCTGGAGACATTGTTGAAATTATCGGATATGCTACAAATACAGTTGGATCATCTGCAGGAGCTGTAATCGCTGGAGTTACTGTTCTTGAAAATGGAATTATAAAAGGTGCTGCTGGTCTTGTAACTTCAATTAATTTTGTAGGACCCACTGTTGGAGTTACTACAAGTGGATATGGAGTAACTGTTTACAGTGCAGGTGGTGGTGGAGGGGGAGACTCTTATTGGGAACAAACAGCAACAGGGATTCATACTCTTTCCAATGTTGGAGTTGGAACCACTAATGCTACTTCAAAATTAACTGTTTCTGGTGATATTTTAGTTTCTGGAGTTGCAACTCTTGGAGTTACTACTGTAGGAACTTCTACTGCAACAACAGGTCTATTTGTCAAAGGAGGCATTAATGCAACTGGAGTTGTAACTGCTTCATATTTTGAAGGAGATGGTAGTAGAATTACTGGACTTACTGCTCTAGCAGTTAATACTGGTTGGGATCAAAGTAATGTTGGACTTGGAACAACTGCTAAGGTTGGAATTGGAACGACAAATCCACTTTATCAATTAGTCGTCGGAAAAGTTGGAGATTCTGGAACTTCATTATATGTTCATGGAAGTATTGTTTCTAACGAAAATTTAAGTATTGCTAACAGTATTAGTTCTTATGGAGCAAAAATTGGAGATATTTCTATCCAAGATGGGAATATTTCTGCTCCCGCATTAGTTAATATTGGCGGAACTGCAGTTAGAGTCCTTGGGGATTTATACGTAAATGGAACTCAATTTATAAGTTCAACTGTTACTTTGCAAGTAGAGAACAAAATAATTGGAATTGGTTCAACTGTTCCAGCAACAGATATTACTGCTGATGGAGGTGGAATCCGTCTTTATGGCGACACAAATAAAGATCTTTTATGGGATAATGCTAAAAATGCATGGGTTTCAAATGTAAACATTGATGTTGGTTCAAGTAATTATTATTCCGTTAATGGAGAACAAAGATTATCTTATAATTCATTAACTGTACCAAATGCGGTTATTTCTGCAGCAGCAACCATTAGTAATGTTATTGCAGGAAAAGTTTCTGCAGCAACATCAATAACAGCATTAACATTCCATGGAAGTGGAAATGCTCTGACTGGGATTGTTACCTCTATTGTTGCAGGAAGTAATATTACAATTACAAATTCTACAGGAAGGGTTGTAATTAGCGCAACTGGAGTTGGAACTACTGGTGGTGGTGGAGGTGGAGGAAATGGGGTTTCTGTTTCTATAGGTGATAGTGCTCCAATAGATCCTGTAAGTGGAAGTCTTTGGTATGATAGTTCTTTGGGAAGAGGATTTATCTATTACATTGATGACGATAGTGCTCAATGGGTAGACTTTTCTCCCAATGGAGGTGTTCCATCAAATGCAATTTATATTAAAAATAACGGATCACCATTATCTGGAGCGGTATCATCAATAGATTTTGTTGGTGATCTTAATATTTCATATACTCCATCTGGAATTGCAACAGTTGCACTTCCAAACTATTGGGCAACATCTGTAACGGGTATTCATACAACTTCCAATGTTGGAATTGGAACTACAAATGCAACTTCTAAATTAACTGTTGTTGGCGACGTTAAAGTTGGAGTTAATACATCACAAGGTTTAATTTTAACCGCGCCAAATGGAACTGCATATAGATTAATTGTTGATAATTCAGGAACCTTAAGCACTGTTCCAGTGTAATCTCTCAATAAATAACTAGAAAGGGCGAAACAAGTGTCAATAAATTTCCCAAATTCACCAGCATTAAATGAAGTATATACAACTCCAGATGGAACTTCATTCTTTTGGAATGGTGTTCAATGGGTTGGATTTAGTTCATCAGTTACTTTAAATATCAATACTGTTCCACTTAGAGTTGAAGATGACGCAAGTGTTGTTGGAACAGCAATAACTTCTATTAATTTTGGAGAGTATCTCGATGTAACATATGCATCAAATAGAGTGACTGTTGATGTAAATAATGTTTGGACAGAAACTGACACTGCAAATCTTTATAGACTTAATTCTAACGTTGGACTTGGTACTACGAATCCAAGATTTAAATTGGAAGTTGGGGAAATTGGGTATGCAGGAACAGCAATATATGTAAATGGTGGTATTAAAGCTACTGGAATGGTAACATTTACCACTGATGCAGATTCCGAATATGGAGGTCGTGGATATCTTACTTTAGGCGGAGAAACCTCCGTTGACGGACTTATTGTAGGTTTTTATAAAGATAAAACAAATATTGTTTTAGGTCATTCTGCAGGAGGCGGAACAGGAATTAATACTTTATCAAGAAGGAATATTTTTATTGGCGAAGAAACTGGATTAAATATAAGTTCAAGTGGTGCTAGTGAAAATATTTACATTGGAGCATATGCAGGAGGATCCTATTCTGATACAAATAATAACATTTTTATAGGTAATGGTGTAGGAAATAATCCTAGCGCACCATCTCTTTCTGGATCATATAATGTTATGATTGGACCTACTGGAGGAAGTGGTCTTTCTTATGATGTAAATACCAATTCAGCACTAAGACTTCCACCAATTCAAGAAGGTTCATATCAATTAGTGATTGGAGCAGGAAATACTGCATGGATTCATGGAAATAGTTCTTTCAATGTTGGTTTTGGTACAAATGCACCAACTGCAAGATTGCATGTCTCGGGAGGAGCTCTTGTAACGGGAATAACAACTACTCCAGATTTAAACATTGGTATCGGTTATACAAATGTTAGAGTATATTCTGGAGGAATTGATCTTAATATTGATGCAGCAAATAATAGTACTAAACTTAATCTATATTCATATTATCCAGGTAGTGATCCTCATGCCATTTCTATTGAGGCTCCTCCTGGGGCAGATATTTATAGTTTAGTTCTTCCATTAACAAATGGATCTCAGTATGAGGCACTTACTACAGATGGGAATGGCAATCTTTCTTGGGCATACCCATCAAAGTGGTATCAAACTGCAACTGGAATTTATACTGGATCAACAGTAAGTATTGGAACACAAGATGTTCTTGGTACTCTTACTGTAAATGGTACTGGTAATATTAGTGGAATTTTAACTGCAGGATCTTTCTCTGGAAATGGATCTACTCTTAGCGGAATTGTAACATCTCTTGTTGCTGGAAACAATATTTCAATCAGTACTTCATTTGGACAAGTAACAATTGAAGCATCATTAAATGTTCCAACATATTGGACTGCTACTGCAACAGGAATTCATACTCTATCAAATATTGGTATTGGAACTACAAATGCAACAAATACACTTACTGTTTCTGGCGTAACTTCAACAACTCAACTTTACGTAAGTGGTATTTCCACATTTGTTAATAATCAAGAAACTGTCCATGTAAGCGGATTAAATCCTGGAATTAGACTAAGAACTACTAGTGGTTCTAATTATATTGCAATGTATTATGACACATCAGCAACTCAAAGTTATTTAATTTCTGATGATAAAAATTTGAATATTAAAGTATACTCGCCTCAAGATGTCAATATTCTCTCTGGCGATGAAGTTATGGCAACATTTAATAGTAATGGTGCCGTAGAACTTTTCTTTGATAATAACAAAACATTTGAAACTTCCAGCACTGGAGTAATAATTACTGGAACAACACAAACTTCAAATATTTCTGTAGGGACAGCAGGAACAGTTATTACTACGACTGGAATTGGTTCTGTTGGAATTGGAACTACTGTTCCCCAAGATAGAGTACACATTACAGGATCAACTTTAATTGATAATAGCATCAGAGTTGGTAATATTGCAAATGGCGAATTCAGAGTAGGTCAAATTCTTACTGGATTAGGAACCCTTCCTGGATTATTAATTTCTGCAAATAATGGTTCAATTATTTCAAACAACACTGGATCTTCTGGTGGATTCTATCTAAGAACAAATGGAACTAACAGATGGTATGTAGATAATCTATCCAATCAATTTGGAACGGGAAGATTCCAACTTGGACCTAACGTTTCATCTCCTCAAATTAACCTAGAAACTAGTGGAAATGCATCTTTCACTGGAATTATAACAGCAACGACTTTTTCAGGAACTGCAACAACAGCAACTCGTGCGGTTTATGCAAATACTGCAGGAATTTCTACATATGCAACAACTGCAGGTATTTCAACAACTTCTCAAGGATTGACAGGAACTCCAAATATTAGTATTGGAGTTATTACTGCAACATCTGCAACTGTTGGTTCTGCCGTCACTATTAATTCAAATGGGGCGGTAACTTCTGGAATTGTAACTGCCTTGGACGGTTTAAGCACTGGAAATGGAACAATTACATTTAGCGTAGTTGGATCAGACTTAATTGTTAATGTTGCGGGTATTGGATCTACCACACTTGCTCTTGGTTAATAAATAATCCTATAAAAAGTCCTCAGTAGAATGACAAATAATAGAGAACTATCACAACTTGCTACTCTAATTGAGGTTTTAGACCAATCTCGTCATATTAATATTAAGAGTGATACTAACCAAAATATTGGTATTGGATCAACAGTCCCTCAAAGAAAAATTGATCTTATTGGAGATGCTAGAGTAAGCACAGATTTAGTGGTTGGTGGTAGTGTAAGTGTTGGTGCAAGTGTTTCAATCGGAACTCGTTTAGGAATTGCAAGTGATCTTAGAGTATCTGGCGTAACAACTACTGGGTTTTTAGATGTAATTGACAATTTAACTGTAAATAAACAAGCAAATCTAACAGGAATTACAAGTGTTACTAACTTTAGAGTTGTTGGAGTTTCCACTTTTAATTCTCTTGATGTTGGTGTTGGAGCAACAATATTAAAGATAGATAGTGACGGATCAGTTGGAATTGGAACTTCATTAAAAAATGTCAATATAAATTCAAGTTTAAACGTATCTGGAAATACTACTATTTCTGGAATCTTAGCAGCAAACAGTATAACAATTACTTCTGGAGTTGACTATGCTGCATCTTCAGGAATATCCACAACTTCTCAAGGATTAACAGGAACTCCAAGTATTTCAGTTTCTGGAATAAATGCTAGTGGTGTCAGCACTTTCAATGCAGCGGTAGATATTTTTGGTTCAAACCAACTTCGTTTTAATTCATCATCTTTCAATATCAATCATGATGGATCTAATGCTCTGATCTCAAATGGACTTGGTAAATTAATTCTTGGAGCAGATAATGGTAACTCTATTTCATTAGAAAGAGTTGGTATTGCTACTCTTGCTAGATTTACGCATAATGCAGGATCTGAATTATATTTTGGCGGATCTAAAAAATTTGAAACTATTAGCACTGGATCGACAGTTACTGGTAATTTATTTGCAACTCACTTAAGTTCTTCTGGAGTTACTACTACACCATCTCTAGTAGTATCTGGATTTACCACTACAGCATCCCTATCAGTAGGAACTAGCGGAACATCAATTTATACAGTATCTGGAATTGGTTCTGTTGGAATTGGAACAATTACTCCAGTATCTCATGTAGAGATATCTAAACGTAACAATGTTGATGATACCTTTATCACTGGAGGAAATCCTCAACCATTCCAGTTATTATTAAATAATCCAACAACAACAAATGGAACTTGGTCAGGTTTATCTTTTGGTGTCAGCACTCTTCATGAAAAAATTGGTGCTGCTATTGTTCATAGAAGAACAGGAACTGATTCCATTGGATCTTTAAATTTCTATACAAAATCAGCAAATCCAGGAACTGCACTATCTCTTAGAATGTGTATGGATAATGGGGTTGGAATTGGAACTACCAATCCAATTACTGATCTTCACGTTCAAGGAAATTCATACTTTGATGGTGTTGTAGGATTTAATACTACTGTTATTAATGGATCTACTCAAGTAGATTTTGGAAATAGTAATGTATATTTTGGCGGATACTTTAACGTAGGATTAGCAGTTACTTTAGCAAACGTTGCAAGATCAACATTTGTAGGTGGAGTATCAAATCCTGGAGGGGTAGGACATCTTCTTGTAACTTCAAATAGTGTATCAACTCCAACAACTATTTTTTCAGCAAATAACTCAGGAAGACTTTCAATATTTGCAGGTGCTCTTACTTCTGCAGGACAAAGAGGAGGGCAGATTGATTTTGTAGGTGGTGGATCTTCAGTATATGGCGGTGAATTGCTATTTAGAACTGGTATTGGAACATTAGGAACAGAACAACCAATCACCGCACGACTTGATACTGCTGGAGTAATGTATGCAAATACATTTACTTCAACTTCTGATGAAAGACTTAAAGCAAATATAGAAACAATTGATGATCCATTTGTAATCTTAAATGAAATTAAGGGTGTAAGATTTAATTGGAAAGACGGTGGCGATCCTTCAGTAGGTGTTGTTGCACAAGATGTTGAAAAGGTATTACCAGAAGCAGTTAAGACAGATCCTGAAGGAATGAAGTCAGTTTGCTATGACATGCTGATTGGAGTTCTTATAGAGGCGATTAAAGATCAGCAAAAGAGAATTGATGATCTAGAGGCGCGTCTAAATGACAAGGAATGACTTTAGAACTCCAGATGGAGACATAGAAAACGAATCATTTATCACTGAAGAGTGGTTAGTAGACCAATGGATTGGTGATCAATTATGGGGATGGGGATCTAATGCTTACGGTCAACTTGGGATTAATAACACAATATCTAGAAGCACTCCAGTTACAACATTTGCAAGTGGAAATTATTGGAAACAAGTTGCTTGTGGTGCTTATCATACAGCAGCAATCAAAATCGATGGAACTCTTTGGGTTTGGGGGAGAAATTCTGATGCAGCACTAGGAGACAATACAACAACCACTAGATCCACTCCAGTCACAACATTTGCTGGAGGAACCAATTGGAAACAAGTTTCTTGTGGATTTAATTTTACAGCAGCAATTAAAACCGATGGAACTTTATGGACTTGGGGACGTGGTGGATTTGGACAATTAGGAGACAATACAACAACCACTAGATCCACTCCAGTCACAACATTTGCTGGAGGAACCAATTGGAAACAAGTAAGTTGTAGTGGTACTCAGATAGCAGCAATCAAAACCGATGAAACTTTATGGGTCTGGGGGAAAAATGTTAATGCAGGATTAGGAGACAATACAGCAATCGATAGATCCACTCCAGTCACAACATTTGCTGGAGGAACCAATTGGAAACAAGTTAGTTGTACAGATAATAATATAGCAGCAATCAAAACTGATGGCACTTTATGGACTTGGGGTACTAATAATACTGGACAACTTGGAACCAATGATACAACCCAAAGATCAACTCCAGTCACTACATTTGCTGGAGGAACTAATTGGAAACAAGTGAGTGGTAGAAATGGTCATACTGCTGCAATCAAAACTGATGGAACCTTATGGTCTTGGGGTTATGGTGGATATGGACAATTAGGAGACAATACAACAACCACTAGATCCACTCCAGTCACCACATTTGCTGGAGGAACTAATTGGAAACAAGTTTCGGTTGGAGGAAGAATACTATCTGCAATCAAAACTGATGGAACCTTATGGACTTGGGGAGAAAATAATTATGGAGAATTAGGAAACAATACAACAATTCAAAGAAACACTCCAGTCACAACATTTGCTGGAGGAACCAATTGGAAACAAATTGATAATGGATATTTTCATGTTATGGCAGTAACATCAGGACCAGATTACTAAAATGCCAATAAACAACTTTAGAACTCCAGATGGAGACATAGAAAACGAATCATTTATAACAGAATCCTGGTTAGTAGACCAATGGATCGGTGATCAACTTTGGGTTTGGGGAAGAAATCAAGGAACTCTTGGTATTAACAACATAGAACTTTTAAGATCAACTCCAGTAACTACATTAGCGGGTGGTACTGATTGGAAACAAGTTTCTTTTAATGGATCACAATCTGCAGCAATTAAAACTGATGGATCTTTATGGATTTGGGGAAGTAATTATAATGGAGCATTAGGAACAAACAATACTATTGCCAGATCTACACCAGTTACCACATTTGCGGGCGGATTCAACTGGAAACAAGTAAGCATAGGTGTAGTAAATCATAGCGCAGCAATTAAAACTGATGGAACTTTATGGACTTGGGGAGAGACTGGTGAGGGACAACTTGGAATTAATATAGGAACTCCAGTATTTGGTAGATCAACTCCAGTAACTACATTTGCTGGAGGAAATGATTGGAAACAAGTTTCTTGTGGTAATCAACATGTCGCGGCTGTTAAAACCGATGGAACTTTATGGTTATGGGGGAGAAATGATGGTGGACAATTAGGAGCAAATATTACTATTTCCAGATCTACACCAATAACTACATTCGCTGGAGGAAATGATTGGAAACAAGTTGCCTGTGGAGATTATCATACTGCAGCAATTAAAACTGATGGATCTCTGTGGACATGGGGATTAAATACTTATGGAAATATGGGAATCAATTTTAGATTAGTTGATATATCTACACCTACAACTACATTCGCTGGAGGAAATAATTGGAAACAAGTTGCATGTGGTTTTAATTTCACCGCAGCAATTAAAACTGATGGAACTTTATGGGTTTGGGGTAGAAACTCTTATGGTCAACTTGGAACCAATGATAGTAGAGAAAGATCTACTCCCGTTACAACATTTGCTGGTGGAAATAATTGGAAACAAGTTGAATGTGGTTATGAATATACTGCAGCAATTAAAACTGATGGAACCTTGTGGAGTTGGGGAAGAAATTCTTCGATATCACTTGGAATAAATCAACAGGGAGTTAGATCAACTCCAGTAACTACATTTGCTGGTGGAAATAATTGGAAGCAAGTTTCTTGTGCAGGTGATAGAACTGGAGCAATAGCATCAGGACCAGAATACTAAATAATTAAAAAAAGTATATGTACGCTTTAGTAGACGGCTCAATGGTCTTATTGGGACCAATTCCATTCAACTATAGAATGATCAATTCAGTTCTGGAAAATGAACTAGAACTAGATTATAGAGTTTCATCTGCAAGTGAGGCAAATGTTCCAATTCAGATTAATGAGAACGTAAGAATTCTTCCAGCAAGAAATGAGTATTCTCCATTTTATAATCCAAGATACCATGAACATTCTGGACCAGAAGTTCAGATTTATGAAAAAGAAATAGTATTTCTTTATGGCACTAGAGATAAGTCTTTAGAGCAAGTAAAGGCAGAAAGAAAAACAGAAGTTGCTCCAGTAAGAAGAGAGAAAGAAAATACAACAATTACTATTACAGTTCAAGGAACTGAGGTAACAGTATCTACAAGTAGAGATAATAGACTTGCTTTAGCATCAAAAGCAATGAGTGGCAATGGACCTTATAACTTTAAGTTTGGAAATGATCTTTGGGTAGAAGTTACAAAAGCAGATATTGAATACATTCTTCAGCAAATAGATCTTAAAGTTCAAGAGGCATTTGATTGGGAATTATCAAAGAATCAAGAGATTGATGCTTGTCAAACAATAGATGAAGTATATGAAGTTGAGATCAGATCTCCTATTCTCCCTATTGAGGAAAGACTAAATGATCTCAACGTATAGTACTAACTTCATAGGATCTGATGGAGTAGACTTAGGTTCTAAATTACTCACTAAAGAACGCTTTAATGAGTATTATTTAAATATTGCTAATCAGTATATTACTCCAGAATTGTGGGGTTGGGGAATATCTTATACTTTAGGACATAATACTACATCAAACAGATCTACTCCGATAACTACATTTGCTGGAGGGGCAAATTGGAAACAAGTTTCTGTAGGTAACATTTATGCGGGAGGAATTAAAAATGATGGGTCTCTATGGGTTTGGGGTCAAAACGGAAATGGGCAACTTGGTTTAAATCAAGGAACACTTTTCCAGGTACTTACTCCTACAACTATATTTGGTGGTGGAAATAATTGGAGACAAATTTCGTTTGGACAAATTCATGCTGCCGCAATCAAGACTGATGGAACTTTATGGACTTGGGGTTATAATACTTATGGTCAACTTGGAGATAATACAAATGTTCAAAGATCAACTCCAGTAACAACATTTGCTGGAGGAAATGATTGGAAACAAGTTTCTTGTAAAGGAGACTTCACTTTAGCATTAAAAACAGATGGTACTTTATGGGCATTTGGATATAGTGTGGCAGGAAGATTAGGGACTAATGGAGGACCTCATAGATCTACTCCAACTCAAGTTTTTGGAGGAGCAAATAATTGGAAAACTATCAGCGCGGGAAGTAATGTTTCATCTGCAATTAAGTCCGATGGAACTTTATGGGTATGGGGAAGTGATGGAAATCAGGGAGCATTGGGTATGAATTTACCCTTTGGATTTGATTCAAGATCAACTCCAGTAACTACATTTGCGGGAGGAAGTGATTGGAAATCTGTAAGTTGTGGATATTCTGTAATTTTGGCGACTAAAACTGATGGATCTTTATGGGTTTGGGGAGATAATGATAATGGAGAACTAGGAATTGGAGTTACATTTGGAACTTTTAGAAACACACCAGTTACAACTTTTGCAGGAGGAAACAATTGGAAACAACCTTTTGCTGGATTTCTACAAAGTGCAGCAATAAAAACAGATG
>Ga0129333_10000812_pt1 | contig 27430 bp, 25 predicted proteins | sample CPB6_08_DNA_FD_94474 | JGI IMG/M metagenome (GOLD analysis project Ga0129333, IMG submission 94474) | Freshwater to marine salinity gradient microbial communities from Chesapeake Bay, USA - CPBay_Sum_0.6_0.8_DNA | ecosystem: Environmental > Aquatic > Marine > Coastal | place: USA: Chesapeake... | reverse complement strand
TCCGATGGTCTCACGCCTTGCAGCGAGCATTGAATACTGCGAGGGGCAGATCTCGCAATCGCGCAAGAACAAGAAGCTGATCGAGGAGGGCATGAAGGAAGACAAAAAGAATGGATGGGATACGCCTGATCGGGTACAGGATGACAAGGACCGACTGCTATTCCACGACAAGAACATAAAGCACAGCAAGAAAATGCTGCAGGTGAACTACAGCAAGCTCGGCGCTCTGCTGATGGGTGTTCCTGCTGCCGCAGGTCTGGCGAGTCGTAATGGGACTCTGAGGCTGCGTGATGATCCGGACAGCGATCGCCCGTGGAGCCCAGAGGGCCCGGATCTTGAGAAGATGACGGCCCGCGTGCAGCGTCAGGTTGAGACCTATGGCGATGTGGGGGCTACCAGCACGAACACCGTGGGAGGCGGGGTAGGTCATACCGAATACCGGCTGGTGACCTTTATCCATGAGGTCGGCCACATGGTTCAGTTCGCTTCCGGGGATGCTCGGAACACAATCCCGAAGCTGTCTGATGAATTGAAGGCGGAGCTCAAGATGATGGAGCCCGACTCGATTGGTGGTGGCTCACTGGTGGGTCCGAACAAACACTTCGTCTCGGACTACTCGACCACCAACGGCCTGGAGCTCTTCGCCGAGAGTTTCGTCGCCTTCGTGGCGGCCCCGGAGCAGCTTCGACGCCGATCCCCGGCTGTCTACGCTTGGGTCGACGACACCCTGCGGCGCGCAACAGCAAATCCGACGCTGCCACCAACACCGGTGACTTGAGGCCATGGAGCAACGACACAAGGACGAGCTGCTCGACTGGCTGAAGCGCTATCGGGCGGCGACTGGCAAGGCGCGGCAGCGTCTGGCGCAGAAAGTCGAGGCCTACACCGCGGCGCTTGCCGGTGTCGACGAGCAGATTTGGCTGTCGACACTGCTGGAGCACATGCAGGACGACACCCCGCTGGTGATGGTGGCCAGACAGGCCGATCTGGCTGTGGCAGAGCTGCGGACCTTGATGGCGCCCGAGGCGATGCTCCCAGCGGCCCTTGGCTCCGGTAGATGAAGGCTCTTGGGGCATGCCGACTCGCCTGACCACAATCGATGCCCTGGTCGAGCGGGTCGCCCGGCTGGATGCCCGGATCCGCCAGGCCCCGGGGCAGCTCAGCCTCGATCTCACCGGCGGCAATGGAGTGAAGTGCGGTGACGGCTGGATCTCCCCCGACAAGACGTGCCGGAAAGGCAAAAGGTCACAAAAGCCGCTGCACCCCCTGATTCAGGAGACGGTGCGTCGCCGGGCGGAGCGTGAGAAGGCCGCGGCTGCCCCCAAGCCTGCCGCGGCGCCCCCCGCCGGCGCACATCCCAGCGTCACCACGGGCCCTGACGGGGCGGTGCTGATCAACGGCAAGGCCCCTCTGAAGACCCTGGGCAGCGGCGCCTTTGGGGACGCCTACATGGCAGACACCGCTGAGGGCCCGATCGTCGTGAAGGTCGACCGGCTCAGCAATGGCGACCCGAGAGAGTCCGATCCATCCGTCTCCAAGGTTCAACAGCGGCGGAACATGGTCGAGCGCGAGCGGGCCAACATGCAGCGCGCGCATGAACTGGGCCTCGCAGCGGAGCCGCTTGGCCCGGTGCAGGAACTCCCTGATGGCCGGTTGGCCTTCGCCTACCGGATGATCCCTGGCGTGAAGCTGGCAGATGATCACCGCTCAACATCGACCACCCCGGAGGCGCGGGCGATCCTCGAGCAACCCGGGGCCCTGGGCCGCTACGCGGAGGGGATCAAGCGGATCGCGCGGACTCTGGCCGATGCTGGCTTCGATCACGGCGATCTGCACCCGGGAAACATCCTGATCGGTCCAGATGGCACGCCGTCGCTGGTGGACTGGGGCTTTGCGGAATCGGCAAAGGCCTACCAGCAGGCCGGCCCGGCGTCTGCGCCGCATGAGGTTGCCACCCGCGAATCCAGCACCCTCTACGTGCTGGGTGGAGGGATGATCCAGGTGAACCGAGGGATCGATCGGGACCAGGTCACCTTCGGGTATTCGGTCAACACCGCTCCCAGTGCCGTGGAGGTGGGCGACGCGACACGCAGAGCTGGCGATGCCTACCGGCGTGTCATCGATGCTTTCGACGACGAATGGATCGACGCCAACGATCCAGGCAACGTCGGCGAGCGGATCCGTGAAACGAACCGTCTGGTGAGGGAGCGGGGCCTGTCCTTTGCCGATGCAGAGAGAGAAGCGGGCCTCAGGCCTAGGCTGACCCCAGACGTGATCCAAAGGGCTGAACAGGCCCGGGATGCCCACTTCGGCCCGGCTGACCTGGCCGCCTACCGGCAGCGGGTCGACGAGCACTATCGACAGTGGCGCGATCTCTGACCATGGACACACCTCCCCACATCCTCGCCTGGTGCGCCATGCAGAAAGCCATCGAAGCCGGCGATCACGCGGCCGCCGAACGGCACCGTCAGGACTGGATCAGGGCGCAGACCCAAGGCCCCACCCGGAACGATGCCGCCGAGGAGCCTGCTCAGGAGGAAGGCGGCATCGACTGGGCCAACGTGGCCAGCGAGGTGAACACCATGCTGCAGCTGAACCAGGCCGCCAACGATGCCTGGCAGGGCCAGCAGGGCGGCAAGGGCAACCGGAAGGGAGAAGACAGCTGATCTAGGGGATCAGAGGGCCAGCAGCAGGGACGGGCAACAGTTGAGCACCTGGCAGAGGGCCCGCAGCCGGCCGGGCGTGGGTGCCAGCTGTCCTCCCTCGACCTTTGCCACCCATGGGTGCTGCACACCCAGCTGATCGGCGAGCTGCGCCTGGGTCATGCCCCGGGCCGTGCGCAGCACCCGGACCCGACCGCCCAGAACGCTGAGAACGTAGTCGTCTGGTGCAATCGCGTACACGTTCCGATCGGGAACATTTCACCTGAACCATACACATTGGCCTGCATCCTGTAGCGAGGATTCGATTGGCCATGAGCGAAGCGCTGCGCTTTGACCGCGCCGAGATCTCGCCCGACTGGGAGGAAACTCCCGAGGGCTACTTGCGCATCAAGGCCACCTTCGCGCGCACCGGTCTGCAGCGCTATCGGCGGCAGGACGGCAGCGAGGCCATCGAGTATCGGCCCGAGGAGGAGGTGTCCAAACAGGACGCCCTGCTGTCTCTGGCCAACCTCCCGGTCACCTTGGAGCATCCGCCGGAGCTGCTGACACCTGACACGTGTCGGCAGTACCAGCGGGGCCACACCGGCTCCCTGGTGGAGTACCGCACCCCGTTTGCTGTCGGCTTCGTCACCGTGACGGACCGCGAAGCGATCGATGCCGTCAAGCGGGGTGATGCCCGCGAGGTGTCGGTGGGCTATCGGGTCAAGTTCGATGCCACCCCTGGCACGACGCCCGATGGCCAGCGGTACGACGGCGTGCAGCGGGAGATCTCCGGAAATCATGTCGCGATCGTGCGCAAGGGCCGAGCAGGCCCTGACGTGCGCTTGCACATGGATTCCGCGACTGCCGTTGACCCCTATCCGGCCGGCGAACAACCCCAATCCCAAGAGGAGGAAACCATGACCGCTGTGGCTGCGCTCAGCAACGCCACCGAGGCCCTCGCTACTGCCCTGTCGGCTCAGGTCCGAGCTGACGCCAAGGGCAAGAAGAAGCCCCCCATGCCCGCCATGGAGGACGACGAGGTCCGCGAAGGCAGCGAAGAAGAGGACGACGAAATGATGGAGGACGAGGAAATGGACGGCGGTGCCGCCAACCTCGGCTCCTACAAGATCGCCAAGAAGGACGGCTCCATGGCCGGCATGGTCCCCAAGGCCATGTACGACAAGGCCTGCGCTGAGCGTGACGATGCGATCGCGGCCCATGAGCGTGACCTCGGCCGTCTTGATGCCCTGGTTGATCGTCTCGACTCCCTGGAGCTCGAGGTTGACAGCCGCGTCGACTCCGACATCGATCTCGACGCCCTGGTGTCGGCCCGTCTGGAGCTGATCGATCGCGCCACCGCCATCACTGGCGAGCGGCCCACGTTCGATGGCCTCTCGGACCGCGAGGTGATGATCGACGCCCTCACGCAGGTGGGTGTCGACGCCGATCGCTTTGAGGGTCGTTCCGACGACTACGTCGCCGCCACCTTCGATGCCTATGCCGAGCAGGGCATGGGCCGGATCGACAGCGCCGACCCGCTGGCCGCGGCCCTCGGCGGCATCCCCATGAGCTCCGGAGGGCAGGACGCCGCCCGTGAGCGCATGATCCGCGGCGCGCAGGAGAACTCCCGCAAGCCGCTCACCATCACCAAAGGAGCGTGACCATGGCCCAGACGTTCACTCCCACTGCTGTCACCTCCGGCGAGGGTACGCAGTTTGACTACCCCCTCCAGCTCGATCGGGGCCTGGTGGGTCAGATCGCCGACCTGTCGATGAGCCGGGTGATCACCGGCGCCAACGAGACCGGCAATCTGCTGGCCTTCGGTGTGCCCGTGGCCGCCAACAGCGGTGGTCTGCTGGCCAACAGCTGCCAGCTGGCCACCGGCGCCGGCGCGATCCTCGGCATCACCGCCCGCAGCGCTGTCCACGAGAAAGTGGGCATCCCTGCCCCTGGCGCTGCCCCCTCCTACAGCGAGGGCATCCCCAACCTCAAGGCCGTCAACATCCTCACCCGGGGGACGATCCTGCTGGAGGTGATGGAAGCGGTCGCACCTGGCGATGCGCTGCGCTTCCACAAGAGCGGCACCAATGCCGGCAAGTGGGGCAAGACCGCCAGCAATGGCAACACCCTCGCGCTGGCTGCCGGCGGCTGGGTGATTCGCAAGGCCGGCGCCGCTGGCCTGCTGCTGGTGCTGGAGATCAACACTCCCGCCCAGCTCACGTTCACCGCTGACACCGCAGGTTGAGGTAACCACCGATGACTGTTCGCATGGACAACGCCACGCCTGGGGTTTTCCTCCAGCGTGAGCTTGAGCACATCCTTCCCAAGGTCTACGAGAAGATCTACGCGGAGATTCCCTACTCCCGGATCATCCCCGTTTCCAACGAGGTGCCGGAGGGTGCGGAAACCTACAAGTACGAGATCTACGACGCCGTTGGCGAGTTTGATCTGATCTCGGACTTCGGCGATGATCTGCCCACCTCCGACGTGCGGCGTGGCGAGATCGTCAACACGATCCGCAACTTCGCCGGTTCCTTCCGGTACACCACCGAGGAGATCCGCAAGGCCCAGTTTGCCAAGGTGAGCCTCGAGCAGCGCCGCGCCGATGCGGTGCGTGAGAGCTACGAACGGCGCGCCAACAAGGTCGCCCTGTTCGGCTACCCCGGCACTGGCCTCCGCGGTTTCTTCAACCATCCGGTGGTCGACAAAATCGTTGTCTCCGGCTCGTCCAACGACAGCTGGTTCGATGGTTCCGGTATCACCCCGGACGGCATGCTCGCCATCCTGAACGAAGGCATCACCTACCAGGTGAACTCTTCGAGGATGGTGGAGAGGCCCGACACGATGCTGCTTCCCTACAGCGTCTACCGGAAGATCAGCACCACCCCCCGCAGCACCACCTCGGACACCACGGTGCTCGAGTATTTCCTGCGCACCAATCCGTACATCACCCAGGTGGAGCCCATCAATGAGCTCGACCCGGATAACTCCGGTGGTGTTCTCACGAAACCCCGGATGGTGATCTACAAGCGCGATCCCGGCAAGCTGCAGTTCCATGTGCCGATGCCGCTGAAGTTCCACCCACCGCAACCGCGGAACCTGGCCTGGAGCGTTCCGGCTGAGGCAAAGATGGCCGGCGTGGCCCTCTACTACCCCAAATCCATCACCTACGTCGACAAGGCCTGATCCATGTCACTTGCCATTGCCTATACCCCCGAGCTGGCCGATCCCATCCTTGCCACCGTTCCCGGTGGTTCGGTTGTGATCGCCTTCCCTGGAGAAGAGAAGAGCCTGGTTCTCAACCCCGGCAACAACTTCAACATCGACCAGGAGCTCTGGCAGCGCGCACAGGAGCTCTCCAGCGTCCGCGAGATGCTGGAGCAGCGCCTGGTGGAAGAGATTGATCTCTCCACCGAAAAGGTCAACGAGACGCCGGCCGCGGCCGTGGTCTCGATCGCCCGGACCGAGAAGCGTGCGGCCCTGCGGCTGATCCATCACAGCCGTGATGCCGAGCAGCTCAAGGCCTGGCATGACGTGGACGAGCGGATGGAAATCCGCAACGCCTGCAAGCGCCGCATGGCCGAGATCGAAGAGGGCAACGGCTGACCATGGCGATTCCCAGCCGATCGTCGTTCCTGGCCCGCTTTCCTGAGCTGGCGATTCATCCCGATGCTGTCGTGGATGGCTCGCTGGCCCTGGCCGGCCGTGTCTGCAGCGCATCGATCTGGGGTGATCTCCACAGCGACGGGGTCGCCTACTACGCCGCCCATCTGGTCACCCAGCGGGTCCGGCAGGTGGGGGCCTCCGTCAACCAGTCCACTGCCGACCCATCCGGAGAGGGTGTGATGAGCACCTTCTACGGGCAGCAGTACGAGGCCCTGCGCCTCACCCTGCCGATCACCGGTTTTGTGGTCTGATGCCCCTCCCCATCGCCGCCTACGCCCCCCACGGCAATGCCCAGCTGACCTTCACGGTCAGCGGCGGCACCGTGACGACGGATTCGACCACTGGCAATCCCATCGCCAGTGTCGAGACCCTTGAGTACCTGGCGGCGGTGAAGCTCTCCGGCCCGAACTGGCAGAAGGTGGAGGGGGCCGACACCACCATCTACCGCTGCACTGGCCGTCTGCTGTTCCCCGCGGTGCTCGACCCGCGGATCACGAACGGCAGCAAGGCCGCGGCGGTGATCAACGGCTACGTCGGCCGTTTCGAGCTGACGTTCGATTTGGACATGGACGACACCGTCTACTCCACGGTCCGGCAGTCGATCACCGGCACCTTCCGGGTGGTGGGCGGCAAGCAGCTGCCAACCCCACCATCGCCCGTTCCGTAGGAGAGAGCCATGCCCCTTGATCTGCGCATCGACGACGCCCTCAATGAGGCCTGGGACGACCTGTCGGCCTACATGGGCCGTCGGTTCACCAATGAGATCAGCGAGGAGAAGTGGGAATGGCCGCGTGACCCGTCCCCAAGGGACATCGTGGACACCGGCAACCTGCGGCGCAGCCTGCGGATCACCCGTGGGCTGGATTCCAGCCAGCTGGAGACCTACTTCGACTGGACAGCCCCCTACGCCTCAGTGGTGCATGACGGGGCCGTGTTCAAGGCGACCGATGCGGAGGGCAATGCCCGAAGCATGCCGGCCCGTCCGTGGACAAGACCCGTCCTCTACAACCCTGAGTCGCTGGTCCGCTACTTCCAGGCGCGCTTTGCGCTGGCAATGCGGCGGAGGGCCGGGCAGTGACCGTTCCTGCTCTGTTCGGCGCAACGATCCCCCAGCTGAGGCAGGCCCTGCTCGATCTGTTTGGCAGCGAGTTGGGCATCTACACCCTGCCGGATGGCAGCACCCAGCCGGCCCTCTACGTGGTCGGATCACAGCAGGTGCCGCCGGACTGGCGCGTGAGTGGCATCGAATGCGTGCTGCTCGACGCACCCCCCTTCCAGAGCCTGGGGGGAGTCGGAATGCTCAAGGCCAATCGGATCTGGACGTTGCAGTTCCGCTGCTACGACACCGATCAGACCCTCAACGCCGTCCAGCTGCTGGCGTTCAGGGCCTGGCCATGGGCTCAGCCGCGTCGGCTGCCGGCAACTGACGACACCTACGAGCAGCTCACCTACGAGCTGAACGATCCCGTTCTGATCACGCCCCTATAGGAGGACCCCATGGCTGATTTCGCGATCGGCGCCGCCTTTCACAAGGCGCACCGCACCCTCGTCCGGGCTGTGCCCCTGACGCCCCCCAACCGCCTGTTTGCCACCCGCGACAGCGCCGGCTTCGTGACCCTGCCGACCCTGCCCCCGGGCCAGGGCTACATCGAGATGCAGGGGGTCACGTCCGCCAGCTTCCAGGTTGACGACTCCGACCAGGATTTCCGCCTGCTGGGTGACGACGGCTGGACCGACTCGGTCACCACCGGCGCCATGGTCCGCAGTTCGATGCGGAGCTACTTCATCAAGAACATTGAGATCCCCGGCGGCAGCACCGTTCCGCAGTTCCGCGGTGACTACTCCGAGGACTTCGCCCTGGTGGAGCGCACCCGCTACGACAAGGAGTTCGAGATCTACTTCGAGCTCCTCAAGGAGATGGGCCGCCTCAATGGCACCAGCGGCGACTACATCTACGACTACGCCGGCTTCAACGGCGTCATCCGGAACTTCAACGACGGTGGCCAGGCCGAGGGCCTCACCGAGATCAGCTTCGACGTGATGAGCCGCGGCCGCCCGGTGTTCGGTCGGTACAACGCCGGATCGAGCCCGCTCAGCATCGGCCAGATCCAGTCCTCCCTGCTTTATCTGGTGAACGGCACGCGCCAGGCCGCTGTGGTGCCCGCCGACAATGCCACCAGCGTGGTAGTGAGCAACGACCTCACGGTCACCTACACCAGCAATGGCACTGCTGCTCTCACCCAGCTGGCGCTGGGCGACAGCAGCGGCAGCGGCTTCCGCCTCGAGGTGGCTTCTTCCGGAGTACAGGTTCCTGCTGTCGTCTCCCTGGGTGGTGCCGGCACCAACGTGGTCACCATCAACCCAGCGGCCGACCTGGCCGCGGCCACCATCTACCGGCTGCGTGTCGCCGATGGCGCCATCACCCAGGCGGTCGACAGCAACGGCACTGCTTCCTCGTCCGGCACACGCCGGCCGCTGCAGGGATTCACCACCACCTTCCGCACCGCGTGATGCACCTACGGTGCAACGTGACGGCCTTAGCCCCGGCACTGCCGGGGCTTTTTCATGCAGTTCCATCCATTGCTGCAGGACCCCACCGGCCGGGTGTTCCTGATTCACTGCAACGTAGAGGTTGCAGCTGCGCATGTCGCCCTGCTCGTGGTTGATGGCTCAATCGAGGATGAATGGCTGCAGGTAGCCGATGGCATGGCCCAGCGGCTTCACCTCCCGGCCGCGAGCTATCTGGTGCAACTTCCGGCAGAAGTTGTTGGCCAGTCGGAGCGGTACAAAGGGTATGACTGCGTCCTCCCCCTCAAGAGAATTGCATGAGTAGCAAAGAGCTGCTGTTTGAGTCTTTCGCGACGGAGTACGAAACGATCGGCAAGCTGCGTTTTCGCCGCTATCGCGACCTCCTCGGTGCCGAGGTTGGCGAGATGGAGGGCAACCAACGGCAGATGACCCAGGCCACCCTGTCGTTGATGACGCTTGCCAAGCGAATCAGCGACGCCAAGGGAATCCCGTTCGATGAAGTCATCACCCAGGTGACATCTGGCAACTTTGCAGACCTGCCCTGGATTGCAGAGTTCAGCGAGGAGGCCTTCATGCTGATCAGCAGCATGCCCAACCAGACGAGCCTGGATGACCAGCTGATCACCCTGATCGTTCAGAGCCGGGCCGAGATCGAGACCGAGGAAGGCTGGCAGCCAGTCGACGGCTGGGAGCTGGCCGACTCGAAACGGCTACCGCGCCGCTTCCGCCAGCGCATCCTCGAGTTCATCAATGCCGAACAGAGCGGAGAGGAGCCGGCCGCGGCAAGCAAGGGAAAGGGAAAGGCGTCGGCCGCAAGCTGAGCGTCGACGCCCAGATCACGCAGCTGCGCAACGCCCTGCAGGCCCAGCCGGTCGACTGGAACGAGATCTACGTGGCGATCAACGCCAGCGGCTTTGCCGATCCGCGGTTCCATGCCGCCAACTTCGGCCGTCAGCCCTGCCGGCAGATCTGGAAGGTGCTGGAGCTGATCCTCCGCCGGGAGCGGGAGCGCACCAATGCCGCGGCCCTGGCGACCGCCAAGCTGGCGACGCTGGTGCAGAGCGTTGCCTCCATGGGCAAGGCCACACCACGCCTCGAGGAGTGGTTGCCCTACGAGCTTGAAAGGCCCGATGGCCGGCCGCGGCTGGCGGCTGATGCTGCCCAGACGCTGCGGGAATTGATCCAGGCCAGGGCATTGCCGATGCCGCTGATCGCATTCCTGATGGAAGACCTCAAGAGCGCGGATGTGCTGCGCTGAAGCACCGGCAGAATGAGGAAATGAGATAGGGATCGGTGGAGGGGATCAGCCTCGGCTCAGCGTTTCTGCGCCTCTATGGCGACCGCAGCGCGCTGGATCGCGAGCTCGAGACCCTCAAGCGCTACACCGACCAGCTGGAGCGCCAAGGGATCAAGGTCAAGTTTGACGCGGACACCGGTCAGGCGAGCCGAGAGATCGATGCCGTTCAGAACCGCCTCAACGGCCTGAACGAAATCCTCCGACGGGTTGGGGAAGGCCTTCGCGGTGATAGCAGCGCATGGGCAGGGCTGACCCAGGCACTGGGAGGCATTGGCGGCGCGGCCGGTGGTGCGGGCGGCGGGTTGGGACAGCTGGGTGGGGCCCTGGGCGGCGCCATGGGGATGGCCAGCCGGGCCCTGCCGGTGCTGGGTCAGCTCGGACTGGCGGCTCAGGGCCTGCAGGCCATTTTCTTCGGCGTGTCAGCCGCGGTGAACAGCGTGCTGGGGCCGCTGCAGCAGCTGTCGCAGGAGGCCGGCCGCTTCAACCAGCAGGTGGCAGAGGCCGGGATCTTCACCTCCCAGTCGTTCGCGATCCTCGGACCTGACGGGAAAGGCATCGAGGGCACCGCCAATCAGATGCGGGCTGTCCGGGGGGTCATCACCCGGGAGTTCAAGGAGATCCAGAAGGAGGTCGCGCAGATCTCTGGCGCCACCTCAGCCGAGATATACGAGGGCTTCAACCTCATCCTGCAGAACTCCGCGTCCTTGGGCGAGAAGGGCCAGGACCTGGGCAACATCCGGAAGCTCTCGACGCGCGTCGCTGCCGCGGCCAACACCCTCGGCGTGCCGGGCCAGCAGCTGCGCTCTGAGGTGCAGAGCCTGGTGACAGGCGACGTCCAGATGTACGACCAGCTGGCCATGAAGCTCTATGGAGCAGGGGCCAGGGAGAAGATCCAACAGCTGCAGTCGGAGGGCAAGTATTACGACGACCTGATGCAGAAGCTGGAGAAGCTCTACGACGGTCAGAAGGTCCTCGCCGCTTCCCTCTCCAACGTCCAGAGCAACTTCCAGGACGTCTTCCAGACAATCGCGACAGAGGGTGGCCAGGCCCTGGAGCGTGGTCTGGCCCGGGCCATGCAGGCCGTGCTGCAGCCCCTGAATGCCCTGCAGGGATCGTTTGCGGGGCTGATGCGCAGCCTGTCGGAAGGCCTGGAGCCCGTAGTGGTGATGGTCGGGGAGATCGTCGGCTGGCTGGTGCCGCTGGGTTCAATCCTGGCGTCTGTGCTGAGGCCGGCCCTGGAGCTGATCGGTCTGGTGGGTGGCCTCGCCGGCCTGGCGCTCCCCTTCCGGCAGTTCGGCGAGATCTTGACGGTGATCGCCAAGGTCTTTGAGCTGTGGGCAGCCCGGATATCCGCCCTGCTGCGACCATTCGGCACCTTCCTGCGGGTCCTCACCCAGGTGCAGGGGCAGTCCCGGGAGCAAGGCTTCCAGGCCATCCTGAAGTTCTTCGACGACCTGATCGAGAAGGCTGACGCGGCCGCGGCGGTTGTCGCGCGCCCGTTTGTTGAGCTGGCCAAGCGGATCGTCTGGATTCAGGGCAAGCTCGGCGGCCTATCGGACAAACAGATCCTGGGCCGCCAGGCAGACGTGGAGGCGGAGTTCACAAACTCCCTCGGTGGCGGCGAGATCCCCGAGCTGCGCTCCCTCAACCTCCAGCGCTCCACCACTGAGCTGCTGGAGGCGCGAAACGCCAGGCTGGGCACCGGTAGCACCCGCCGGCTGAATGAGGCGAAGGAGCTCTCCCAGCTGGTGCAGGACCGCATCAAGAACGAGGTGCAGGGCCTCGAGCAGGCCCTGCGGCTCATGGGCGCCCAGAAGACCCTGCAGGAGCAGCTGAACCAGCTGGCGGAGGGCCGCCGCGGCCTGCAGTCCTCCCGGGCCAACTTCGCCGTGCAGCTGGCCTCCTCGCCGGAGGCGCGCCTGGAAGCCGAGGAGCGCCGCAACGATCTGGCGCTGCGGCAAGAGCAGGAGCGGATCAACGAGCGGCGGGCCCTGCTCGGCACTGAGCGGGAGATGCTCCAGATGCAGCTGCAAATCCAGCTACGGCAGCAGCGCCTGCAGCAGGAGCAGCTGAAGATCCAGCGGCTGGAGATCCAGATCCAGCGCGACAAGTCTCAGGCGGCCATTGCCGACATCCGGCAGCGGATGATGACGGTGCGCAGCAACACGACCGAGTACCAGGGCTTCCTGCGCCAGTACCAGGAGGCCGCGGCCGAGCTGAAGCTCCGCAACCAGCAGCTTGAGGTGGTCGACCGAACGGTGGGGCTGCAGAACGAGATGGTCGGCGTGATCCAGCAGACGAACGCACTAGAGGAGCGGGGCCTGGGCATCCGTGAGCAACAGCTGGGCATCCAGGCCGAGATGGCCGGCCTCACCCGCGAGCAACAGGCCTTGATGGCCGATCTGCAGCGGCAGGAGCAGGACATCAACAACGAACGGGACCGGCAGCTGCGGGGCCTGGTGTGGCTCGGCGGCGAACGTGAGAAACAGATCCGCGATCTGCAGTACGAGGAGCGATCTGCCGAGAAGCTGGCGCGGCTGGCCGAGAGCCGGCTGGAGGTGCAGAAGTCGCAGACCAGTGCCGCTCTCCAGGCGGCGGAGGCCGAACTGAAGGTGGTGCAGGCGCAGCAGCAGGCGGCCGAAAACCCCACTTCGGTGCGGGCGGTGATCGGTGCGCAGATCGAAGCGCTCGCCGCCGGTGCCGAGGGCTTCGTGAGCGAAGCAGAGGCCACCCGCAGGGTGTACGACCTGAAGCAGCGGCAGCTCAACCTCGAGCAGGAGCAGCAGCGGCAGCAGCTGGAGCTCCAGCAGATGCGCGAGCGATCGGAGCAGCGGATCTTCCAGCTGAACATGGAGCGGCAACTGTTCGAGCAGAAGGGCATCCAGGCGCGGCTGCAGGCGGAGCGCGACCTGTTGGGGCTGCGGTCGCAGCGGGATGCCCTGTCAGCGACTGCAGCGGCCTCTGTGGCACCGGTTGGCGCCGGAGGAGGGGACGCCACCTCCATCCCGATCGGGACGTGGGTTGGCGGCGGTGGGCCAGCGGCTCCGGTGCTGCCAGCTCGATCAGCAGCAACTGGCGGCGGCAACCTCAGCAGTCAGGCCAGGGCCCTGGTCGCTGCAGCCGGCAAGCTCGGCGTGAGCCCTCTGGATCTGGCCACGATCATCGGTTTCGAGACAGGCGGCACCTACAGCCCCTCGAAATGGGGCGGCGCCGGTGGCAACTACATGGGCCTGATCCAGTTCGGCCCCAACGAGCGCAGGGCCTACGGCGCCAACGAGCGCCAGAGCTTCGAGGAGCAGGTGCAGGGGCCTGTTGTGCGCTACTTCCAGGACCGGTTCAGTGGGGTCGGCATGTCCACCCAGGGGGCAGACCTCCTGACGCTCTACCGGACGGTGCTGGGAGGCAATCCCAAGGCAAACATCGACAGCCGGGATGCGTTTGGCACCTCCCCCCGTAGCGGCGTGGGGCTGATGGCTCCGCACAGGGCAGAAGCCCTGAGGCGCTTCTTTGGTGGGGATCCGGCCAACATCCCAGGCGCAGGCATGGCGGCAGCGCCGGCGGCACCGGTCACCAGCAACACGAACGCGCTCGAAGCGAACACAGACGCGCTCGATCGCTCGATCGACCTCAGCAACCAGCTGATCGACCAAATCAAGGAGCAGCGAGACGTCTTCACCCCGAAACTCGAGCAGCAACTGGCGAACACACGCCAGAACCTCACCGCCACGCAGCAGGCGCAGCAGGACGCGTTGAGGCTTGAGCGAACCCGAGCAACCCTCACCGCCGATGTACTGGGGACGCCACGCGGCCGGATGGCTGCCCAGATGACCGAAGCGATCGCCGGCACGATCGGCAGCAGCCTGCGAGGGGTCATGGGGCAGCTGTTCCAGGGGCAGGGCTTCGATCTGGCCGGCCTGGCGGAGGGGATCAGCCAGTCGATGGCGGAACGCTTTACCGGGGCACTGATCGATGCCGCCTTGGCGCCGATCGAGCAGGCGATCACCCAGAACCTGTTCCGGCAGTTCAGCGGCGTGGACGTGGAGGAGCAGGCGCGGCAGGTGGCCCAGCAGCAGGCGGCCGACGGGCAGCAGCGGGCAGCGGACACCATGCAGCGAGCGGCCGACACGATGCTGCAGGCGGCCCAGGGGCCAGTGGCAGCAAAGGCCCTGCCGTTCTCCGGCAGCACGCCTGACGCTGCGATCCAGCCGCTCAGCGGCGACGCCTTCACGTTGGAGCCGCTGCAGGTAGCGCTGAGCAGCAGTGCTGAGGGGTTCGGCCAGTCGATGGATGCCGCCAGCGGTGCCATCAACGTGGTGGCCACCACAGCCGGCCAGGCGGCCGGTGGATTCGAGAGCCTGATGCAGAGTTTTGGGCGGGTGGCGGCCGTCCTCGGTGGCGTCGCCATGGGTGTCGGCGGTGCCCAGCAGATGAGCAAGGGCGGCACTTACAACACGCTGATGGGCCTGGCCGGCATTTTTGGGTCGATCGGGTCCATCGCTGGCCTGTTCGGTGGTCCCAGACCAGGAGGCGGCGGCAGCGTTTTCACCATGCCGATGCTCACCGGCGTGCCAGGCCTTGCTGGCGGTGGGCCCGCGACCAGCAATCAGCCGTATCTGGTCGGGGAGCAGGGCATGGAGCTGTTCATCCCCTCCACCTCCGGCACAGTCATCCCGAACGACCAGACCCGGGCCCTGCTGGCCTCTCGCAATGCACTGGCAGGTATGCCCCAGGGGCAGGGGGGCATGGGCGTAGACGATCCCACCGGCCAGGAGGGAACGCTGGGGCAGGCCTATGCCGGCGGCAGCAATGGCCGCTCAGGAGCCGCGACCGGATCAGCGTTTGCTGCCGCTCGCCAGGCACTGGCCGCCGCCAGCAGCATCACCCGGGAACGCATGACCGAGCGGGTGCTGGCCAGCACGATGACAGCTTCCAGCAAGCCCATTGACATCAGGTATCAGTCAGAGGTGATCAACCAGACCGCCTACGTCACTGCAGAGCAATTCGAGCGTGGGATGGCCAGCGCCGCCGAACGTGGCCGAGCGCTCACCCTGGGCGCGCTCAAGAACTCAGTGAAGGCACGACGACAGGTGGGGATCTGAACATGGCCGTTGCATTTTGTAATTACGTCCGATTCAAAGATACTGAAGGACAGTATCTCTCCTACAACTTCCAGAACTTCTTTGTAGGAGAGAATCCCAGCCGACAAGGCGTGACATACTTTTTTGCCCCTTTTGCTGTGACGCCGGGTGCCGGCACCAAGGGCGGTGACCGCTCCGATTCAGCGATCGTCGCCCCAGTCGACCAGCTGGTGGCAAACCTGTTTCGTGAAGCCTGCGAGCAGAGCTGGCTGTGCGAGATCACGGTCGTTCTGCTGGATCCCATATCGTTCTCGGAGGTGTTTCAGGTCACGACGGAGACGTGGACCTGCAGCAGGCCAGAGGTGACCACAGAGCGGATCGTCTTGCGCCTGGCTTCACCGCTTGATGCCGTTGACAGCCAGATTCCGCGGCGCACCCTGAGCAGTCGATTGGTGGGCAGCCTGCCATCCAGTGGCAGCCTCTCCGCGGCATGAGCGGCAGCAAGAGCTGGATGCGCTACGTGGGACTGCCGTATCGGATGGGTGCGGATCCGCAGCGCAGCAACGCAACCGATTGCATCCGCCTGGTGCTGCAAGTTCTCGCCGATGCCGGCCTCAATCCACCAGCCGTGGAGCGGCAATGGTATCGATGGCTGGCGCAACGTGACTTTAAGGCAATCGAGGCGGACTGGTATCGACTCACCGAGCAGGTGCCAGGACCAGAGGATTTTGCGATGACGCTTCTTCCGACGGAAGGTGATTTTTCAATCGCTGTTGTTGTTGATAACGGCCTTCTGACTGTGAAGGCTACGGTGGGTGTTGTGTGGGTGCCGCTGAGCAGCATGCGCCCCCTGAATTATCGGCGCCTGAAGCATGCCTGACGACCTGCCTCTGCTTCCGTCAGACCGCTACATCGCCAACCTTCTTGGCCTGACAGAGGATCAATATCGCTTCTACCAGGCGGAGGTCCGCCGCCGAGCAATGGCGCAACCACGCCCAGCAGTGGTTGCAGAACCCGCCACACTTGCAACCATCTCATTGGTCGCCACCCTGGTGTCCGTGGGACTGACGATCGCGGCGTCATTCTTTAAGCCGAAGCAGCAGCAACAGCCACGGCTGCAGCAGACCCAGACGCAGGGGCAGACCATTCAGAACCTGCGGCGCTTTGTTGCCCGCGGTGGTTTTGACTCCCTTCAGGATGTTGCTTCTATCGGTGATTTCATTCCGTTGATCTATGCCCGCCGCGAGCTGATCGATGGGCAGTTCTACGGGGGCCTTCGCGTCAATGCGCCACTGATCTGGAGCCAGATCGTCGCCCTCGACAAAGGGCAGTTCCTTCGCGCCATGTTTCTGATCGGTGAAGGCGACCCGGGACTTCAGATAGATCCGTCGAATATCGCAATCGGAAACAACACGCTTGGCTCCTATCTGCTGGGCAACAACGAGAACGCTCGTTTCACGGTCTACTACAGGCCCAACGGTGGCAGGATCACGGCCTCTGATCGCATTCTTGGCACCAGCAATGATCCCGGGAGGTTGACTGAATCGGATGTGTATGCCGTTGCGGATGAAAACGGCAATCCAGCGGCCTGGTTCTGTCATGCTCGCCGGCCCAACACCCAGACGCAGTTCGGCGTCTACACCCTGATTGGCAACGGTTTGGGCTTTCGGGTCAATCCATCTCTCAGGCCAGGAGTCAACGCACAGATCACCGTCAAGGTCAGCGGCTCCAAGAAGAGAAGCAAGGCTGAAGGTCGCGTTGTCTGTGAACCGGACTTCGTTTCCCTGGCCCAACGCAACAAGTTCAAGGCCAAGTTCAGCGGTCGCTCAGGCCTCATCGACAACGACGGCAGCACCTGGACCTACCACCTCTCCAACACGTCAGACGCACTCACCGTGTTCGAGGCAGGAGAGAACCTCTCTAGCTGGGATACACGTGCCGAGGTCGCTGATAACCCCTTCCCCAGCATTCCTGATTCGACTGTTGAGGGTTGGCTCGACCTCGGAGACGTCCTCTCCTCCGGCAATTCGCTCTCCGTGATTGCCACTCTCAGCCCAGAGTCAGTTGAACCCGCAATCGCCACTCAGGACGATGGCACGTACGTCGTGAGCTACAGCATTTTCTTCGTGCGTGGCAGCAAAGACATCTACACCGAGCACGTCGTCTCGATCTCGAAGACCACCACCATCGTCGCCGGCTTGCCTGTCGTCACCTACGACTACACCAACCTCGAGGCCACACTCACGGTCTCGGTGAACGATCGCCTCGATGTCCATCAGGAGCGATCCGGTGATGTGGCCGCCGCCGTTGCCGGTCGGCAGAAGACCTGGGACGACAGCCTCCAGGTGGGTGAACTGCTCAAGGTTGGCAGTGCCCTGGCCATCTGCTCCGCGCGCAACCCAGCAGACATTGCCTTCAACTCAGACGCCGACTTTGAACCCGTCAGCTCTGCTCAGGGCAACTCCGTGGAGGTGTCCCTCAAGATTGTTCGCAGCGGCTCATCACAGACAGTCAGTCTGAATGACATCACAAAGAGCGCACTCGATGATCCCGCTTTCTACTCAGCTACGAACTTCCCGCATCTATACCGCATCGCCATTGCCAATTTCTCCACCTTGCGGGAGTGCCGGATCGTTGAGGTCTGCCTCCGCAGTGCCCTTGGCATCCGCATCTCAGGCCTCTGCAATTTCCGCGACACGCTCACCTACGAGCAGATCGACGACCGGGCTTGCTACGACAAGGAGGACAACGCAATCGCTCCGGGTGACTACCTGACCGTCGATATTTTCAACAGCGGCCAGATGAACAGCTCCGAGGAGCGCTATAGCTTCTTTCGGATCCGCTACCGCGAAGCCGGCACCGAGGACGCCTTCACCGAGCTCGCCCCCTGCTTTGGCGTCCGCGGCATCACTCAGCAGAACGTCTTCAACGACTTCCGCCTGGTGATGCCCTCCGTCAAGCGGTGGGAATACCAGCTCGAGCCGCTGTCCGGCTGGGAGATCCGCTCCGGCACCGCCACTGGCGACCTCGAGCTGATCGACAGCGGCCTCTCCACCCAGCGCACCCTTACGACAAACGGCGTCACGATCAGCTTCCGCGGTGCCATCGGGCCTTCTGGTGCAGCCTTCATCCCGGCTGGCCTGCGCAGCTCCCTGGGCCCCGAACGCTTCCGCCTGGCCAGCGTCCAACGCGGCAACAATGGCGAGATCGGCATCGGCTACAGCGACAACAGCTCCTACCTCGATGCCTGGGGGAAACTTGCCGAAGCCTTCGTCTACGAGGAGGTGCGCTCCAGTGCCGATAGCGGCCCCGAGCACGAGATCGTCAACGTCAACGAGATCATCCCCAACGAGACCGCGCCCCAGTACGACCGGCTGGCGATCCTCGGCTTCAATGTCCGCTTCGGGCCCGAGTTTCAGCAGTTCGGCCAGCTGAGCGTCTACGTGACCCTGGCTCTGGCCGATGGCACCCACCTGCTGCCGGAGGTGCTCAGAGACGTCCTGACTGACCCCACCTACGGCAAGGGGGATCAGATCACCTCTGCGCTGATTGATGGAACCAGCTTTGAGGCCAGTGCTACCTGGTGTCGTGACCGGCTGCTCTTCTTCGATGGCGGGTTCGTCGGTCGAGTCAACCTGCGGCAGTGGGCAGCAGATGTGGCCGCGGCCCACCTCCTCTTCTTCGGCGAGAGCGGCGGGCGCTTCTGGCTGCGTCCCGCGTGGCCTGGCACCGTCAGCAGCCCCGCAGCGGTGGCCATCCAGGGCATCTTCACTGCCGGCAACATCCTCGAGGGGACTTTCTCCCTGGAGTACCTGGAACCCGAGGATCGGCGACCCATCCAGGTGAGCGTCAAGTACCGGGAGGAGCGCCTCTCGGTCAACCTCGACAACCCTGGGGTGTTCCCGACGGAGCGCGAGGTTCTGGTGCGGGAGGCCAGCCCCTTCGGGGCCGATACCGACCCGATCGAGTCCCTTGATCTGACCGACTACGTCACCAGCCGGCGGCACGCCATCGATGCGGCACGGTTCATGGTCCGGATGCGCCGGATCGTTGACCATGCGGTCCGGTTCTCCACCACCCATGAGGGCCTGGTGGCCGCCATCCAGCCCGGAGATTTCATCCGGGTGGCGATGGACATCTCCAGCGTCAGCGAGCTCCGCAATGGGGCTGTGCTGGGGAATGGCGCCCTGGTGAGCACGCAGCCCTTCAGCGACGGCACCTATCAGGTGCTGGCGTGGAATGGCAGCAATGGCACAGAGCCAGCGGTCACCAGCCTGGTCGTCAGCGGCGGCGGGTCTATGGCCACGCCCGCCGGTGTCATCTTCACGCTGGTGAACACCGAGACTCAGACCAACACGTACCAGATTGAGCGCATCACCCCCTCAGAAGATGGCGCGTTTAGCATCGAGGCAGTTCACATGCCTACCACCGACAGCGGAATCCTGGTGATGGCTGATGGTTTCGTTGATGATGCCAACTGGGTGATTCAGTGATGGCTGTTCTTTTCCCCGATATTCAACCCAGCTCGAGGCGTTTCGCGCCACCACGCTGGCCCACCAGTCGTCAGCGCAGTCAATCCGGGGTGGTCAGCCTACGCCTGTGGGGCAGCAAGCCCGCCAACGGTGAGCTGTCCCTGGGTTTCAACAACATCCGCGACGCACTGGCAGGGCAGATCGTTGACGTCTACGGGAGCGCCAAGGGGGACCTCTTCGAGGTCCAGCTGCCGGATTCGATCTTCGCTGGGGCCACGGGATCCCTGCTCACAAGCCTGCAGGCACTGACCCAGCAGGGCTTGCGCTGGTACTTCAAGGAAAACGATCCACCTTCCGTTGAGTCTGTCCGCCCTGGTATCTCAACGGTAAGAGTGAATCTGAGCCTGGAGCTTAGAGTGAACTGATCCCTTCACCCCGGCCCTGATGTCGCTCCTGACCGGCAGAAACGGCGAGATGCGCTTCGAGGGTGTGCGCATCGCGAAATGTCGTGAGTTCTCGATCCAGGTCGATCGTGATGCCCTGGATTGTTCGGTGCTTGGCAGCTCCGATCGCGAATACACCGAAGGGATGCGCGGCGCCACGGGGAGTGCCACCGTTCTCTATGACGAGGACGACCCCACCACCATCGACCTGGTCAACAGCATCTTCAGCGACAGCAACGGTGGACGGCAGATCGCTCTGATCCTCAACACCACCACGAACAGAGGCCTCTCGTTCAAGGCCCTCACCACCCAGGTGGGAACGCCTGTGAGGGTGGGTGACGTCACGGCCTGCAGCATCAATTTTCAGGTCACCGGACCGTTTGACGGTGGGTTCTGATGGCTGTCCTGGGGCACCGCGGCAAGCTCTGGCTGCGTCGAGAGGCGCCGGATCCCGTAGTGCTGCCCACTACGGCCGTCCACCTGGCCAGTAACGCCATCCTCGTCCGCAATCCCGGCTACTGGAGCGGTGATCAGGTCACGATCGTTTCCACTGATGGCCTGCCGGTCGACGGTGGCAGTGGCCAGCCCGGCTGCCCCGATGGTCACGCGATGTACCGCGGTGGGCCATGGCAGCTTGGCGCCAACCGGGCCCATATCTCCAGTGATGCAGATACGTTCTATGCCGAAAATGATGCGGCAGCGTTCTACCTGCGCAGCCAAGACGTTGGCCTTGCTGTCAGCCGAGATTACTTCATCTACCGGGATCAACTGGATCGCCTCAGCTTCTACACCTCGCAGGCCGCGGCGTTGCGTGGCGCTAGCGGCGAACGGGTCCCTCTATTTGCAGTCGACTTTGACAATCTGATCCTGGCGCCACTTGGCTCCGAGGCCTACCAAAGCGCACTGGAGCTATGCGTTATCGGCGGCGCCGATGACGAAAGCAGTCTCGCCTCTGTATGCAGCAATGCACCCGTCTATCAGCCGTCACCGATCAGCCCGGCTGACTGCAACAGCGGAAGCCCCTCCGGCGATTGCGGCCTGTGGAGTGTGCAGGGCCAGCTGAGCGAGTGGAACCTGAATCTGACGGCCCAGGAGGTTGACACAACCGCAGTGGGCGAAAAGTTCGGCGATTCGATCAAAAGCCTGATCACCGGCGGTGGACAGCTCGACTTCCTTGTGGCACGCGAGCACCTGCTGGATCCATCAGGTGCTTCCAAGAATGACACGACGATATTGATGCGTCTGCTGCTGATGAGCGAGAAAGGCTGCAAGGCGGATGCCCAGTTCTGGATGATCGACGATCAGGCCGATGCGGGGGAGCTCCTGCCTGGTGACCTGTACTACAGCACGCAGCTGCTGGTCACATCGATGGCAATCAACACCCGAGCGCCGGAGATCATTGCGGGTTCCCTGAACTTTGTGACCGTTGGCGAAATTGCGCTGAAGATGGGAACTGACTAGCACCATTTTGGTGCTGGCTACAGTGACAGCATCGACCCGTGTGTGCTGTGACGAAAATCATCAGGGCTGGCCTGTCCGGTGCGCTCGACAACATCGAGCTTGCGCAGTCGAGCTTCCGCCGGCAGATCGCTGCCGTCACTGATGCGGTTCGTCAGCTCGGCGGCGCTGCCGAGATCGAGGCCGGAAGCGTCGTCAATGATCCCCTAACAGCGCCATACGTTCTCTACGTCAACTTCTACACCGGTAGCGATAAGTTCGTCTCAGGCAGTTACTCCACAAGTGGATCGGCGACGCAACGTATTGAATTACAGCGCCTGGAATGTGGCTACACCCCCAGTCGACCATTTAAGACAATCAGCCGCGCCATCATTGAAGCCGGTATCATCACGTCCAAAAGCTACTATCAGCAGCCGCTTGGTAACAACGACCTCGTCAGCATCGTCCTGATGCCTGGTGCCACGGTCGTGCTCAACGGCGCCGGCTCCTCCGTGTCGGAATGGACGAACGGCAAGATCCCCACCGACGCTGAGCTCCAGGCCTTCAATACGACGGCCACCGGCGGCATCATCCTGCCTCGCGGCTGCAGCCTGGTCGCGATGTCCAGCGACCTGCGCAAGACGATCCTGCGCCCCGACGCCGTCCCCAGTCCCGCCCCCGAAGCAGCGGACTGCAGCAACCGCCGCACCATCTTCAAGGTCACCGGAACAGGCTATTACTGGGGCCTGACCTTTATGGACAAGGTGGGTAGCACCAGCTCCCACCACCTGCTCCATTGCTTCGAGTTTGCCAGCTCGGCGGAGCTCGATGAGTTCTACGGCAAGATCCGCACCGCCTTTGCCGGCGCCAACAACACCGGCGGCCTCGACCCCGCCCTGGCCGTCACACGCACCCCCGAGTTCGAGATTGTCGGTCCCAGGCCCGCCTCCGGCAGCCAGACCGCGGCAACCGACACCACAACCTCGGCCAGCCCCTACATCTTCAACTGCAGCATCCGCAGCAACTACGGCCTCTGCGGTGTCTTCGCCGATGGTGCCAAGCCCACCGGCTTCAAGTCGATGGTGCTCGCCCAGTTCACCGGCGTCAGCCTCCAGAAGGATCTCAGCTGCTGGCAGCAGTTCACCTCTTCCCCGAGCGCGGCCTGGACCACGGTCACCAACTACGCCAGCTACATCAACGCCGATCCCGATGATCTGCGGATGGATCCCGATCGCAGGTCGTTCCACATCCGGGCGATCAACGACGCCATCATGCAGGAGGTGAGCGTTTTTGCCATCGGCCAGGGCATCCACCACTGGACCCAAAGCGGCGGCGAGCTCACCGTCACCAACAGCAACAGCAACTTCGGTGGCTGCGCTGCATTGGCCGAGGGCTACAAGAGCTCTGCCTTCGTCTCCGATTCAAGCTGGAACGTCGGCTCCATCCGCGTCGCCACCAACCTCAGCGAGAAGACCGCAAACGTCCGGCGCATCTTCCTGGGCACCGTCGCCGAATCCACGACGAACACAGCGACGACGATCACCCTGACGGAAAACCTCGCCGACAGCACCGTCAATCCGGGCGTTCCCCAGCTCCTCGACAAGGACGGCTACTCCCTGGTCAGCGGCCACTGGGTCTGGGTCGAGAACACCCGCGGTGATGACTACCGGGCTCAGCTTGCCTCCACCCCTTGGAGCTCAGCCAACCCCAACCGCATCGTCGTCACCGCCGCCTTCGAGAACGGCAACGGCGAAGCCCCTGGTGATCCGATCGTGAACGCGCAGGGCTTCAACACCGGTACCTTCCCCCCGCTGGCTGGTGCCCGCATCTACGTCCGCCGCCTGGTGGACACCCGCTCCGTCGACGAACGGCGCTACAGCCTGCGCTGCAACAACACCATCAGCCGCTCGCGCACGCCAGTCCGCGACTACGTGCTGCAGACCACGCCCGGCGATGGCGGCATCACCGGCACCATCAGCGACAGCCAACTGCTGGTGGTCGCCTCCGCAGCCTCGATTGCCCCCGAGGGCGCCGGTGTCATCCGTTCGGCCTCGGTGGAGCTACGCCGTGCCAACGCCGCCAACACCTGGGCCACCGGCCAGATCTACCGCATCGGCGACGTGGTGCGCCGCGACCTGAAGGCCTACAGCTGCAAGCAGGCCAATCAGGACACGACCTTCGACCCGAACAAGTGGGAGGAGATCTTTGTCCACATGGAGTCCACGTTCAAACCCGAGGACTTCTGGAAGAACACCCAGCCGATCATCATCTTCAACAACGACGACGATCCTGATTCGGCGACATGCGGCTACAACCTCACCACCGTCTGGTCCACTGACGAGGCGATCCGCAAGCAGTTGCGCAGCGGTGTCGACTACCTGGCGCTGCATTCGTTGCTGGTGAGCCTCGGCTTCAGTGCCGCCAACGCCCACACCATCCTGCTGCCCAAGACCAGCAGCACCCGAGAGCGGAATCCCGCCAGTGCCCTGGACGGTCTCGGTGCCCCCTCCGGCGCTGCGAATGCGTGGGGCAACTGGGCGATCGAGTTCCGCCGCCCCTCCAACATCCGCCTGTTCGGCCACGCCTGGGAATGGGCCGGCTTCCTGAACTACTCCAAGTCCCTGCCTGAGTACCAGCTCGAGCTCTCTCCTCTCAACAAGTTCACCTACTACTTCACCAACAAGAACGGCGGCAGGGTCTACGGCAGCGGCTTCAACGAGGAGGGTTTCCTCGTCACACCCCAGGGCCTGCAGGATCTGGCCACCGGCAACGAGATCACAGTCGAGAACCTCGGCGACCGGGACGTGCCGATCGATCAGGTCGAGTTCCCGACTGTGTTTGACAACATCACCGTTGAGAACAATGCAACGATCACGAATCTGATCGTCAACGGCAATATCACCGGTCAGCCCAACTGGGGCGTAAACCCCTACGGACCTGCCAAGTTCCTGCCTGAGCTCCCCGCCGCCAGTACCACCGAGGCCGGCATCGTCGAGCTCGCCACCACCGCTGAAGCCGTGGCCGCCGCCGTCAGCGACCGGGCTGTCACCCCAGAAGGCCTGGGCGCCTTCCAGGACGACTTCCTGGATCGACTGGCCTTCATGTCCGACCAGGAGTCGATTGTCTACGTGGACGGCAGCGTCTCCACCAGTGGTGGCAATGCCAGCTACGTAAGCATCCCCGATCCGATCTGGGCCGACATCAAAACCAATGCCGCCATCCATGGCATCGCGACATGGACTGGCACCAAGCCCAGCGGAGAGGCCAACTCCGATCAATACAAGTTCGTTCGCACAATCATCTTCAACAATATCCGCGAGGCGCTTCTTTTCATCAACAACCGGGTTCCCACAACCCGCAGCCAGATCGAGATCCGCCTATATGGAACTAGCGACTCAAACATTGTTGGCACAGTTCGCAGCACCAGCTATACGGGCACAAGTCCAATCCTGATTGCCAACGGTGCTTCGGCGACAACCGTTTCTGGCAAGGGGTGGGGCGCTGTCCACTACTCCGGCTATTTGTCTTTCCCGAATACTTCCGTCACGTTCCAACAGGTCAACCTCGATGTTGCTGGCACGCTGACAGCCACAAGTCAAATTGCGACAAGCCGAAGACAGTTCTTTGCTAACAACCTGACGTTCATCAATTCGCGGGTTGCTGTCAGGGCATCGACAGGAGCTCTCGGTGTCCGAGTCTTCGAGGCGTTGAACGAACTGGCGTTTATCGCGACAGAACCGCTCCTTAACAAGAACGAGATCAATGTCACGTATACCTCCGCCAGTATCTCCAGGGTAATCGTTGGTCTCTGCGATAGCCTGCTCATCAGCTCGAAACAAAACCGAGCTGCCGACGGAACAAGCTCTGCGTCTAAGTTCGAGCTTGATCTTGTGATCAATCGCACCGGTCTGGCTGGTGCAAAAGGTCAGACTGCGTTCGCAATCGCCAGGCAAAAGGCCAGCATCGACCTTTCCCCAAGCGAGACCCAAGCATTCTCGGGTTCCACGTTGCGTTTCAATTTCAGCGGCTCTAATTTCACCAGCTTTGACTTTATTCAGACCGATGCTGGCTTTAGTGCTGCAACGTTTAACCTCTTCACTCAGGGCACTGTCAACGATTACAGCATCGAGGTTCCTAACCGAGGAGCTGTTTCCCAGGTTTACGGGGTCAGATCAGCCTCTCCAATCTCAATCGATCGGGAATCTACCGGTGTTGCTGGTCCGCTATTGCCCAATCAGACGGGATTCCTTTATACGTTTGCCGACGTTTTCAAAAATGCCGGCGTCGGCTCAGCAAGTGCTTATCTGTGGGAAATCCCAAATGGAAGTTACAGGTACGGCAATTTCATTGTTTCAGGCACTGATTCCGTTTCTTGGGACAACGGAGGAACCGCTTACCAGCCACCAGCCGGCAGCATTGGCAGTGGCACGGTCACCAGTGTCAATGTTCTGGCCCAGTCCAGCGTTGGCGGAGGTCGACTCAACGACGTTCTGAACATTACCGGTGGTCCGATCACGGGCAGCGGATCGCTCACGATTTCCGCGCTCAGCCAGACACAGGGCTTTTTCTTCGCCGCGCCATCTACAGGCAACGGATTCCCCACCTTCAGGGCGCTGGCCAGTGCAGACCTGACGGGCACCGATGCCGTCAGGACCACCGCCACGCAGACGCTCACCAACAAGACACTCACATCGCCAACCATCGGCGGCACGGCAGCCTTTGCAGCAGGCACTGCAGCTGCCCCGAGCGCGGCGTTTGGTGACACCAACACTGGCTTCTTCCGAGTCAGCGCGGGCATCCTCGGCCTCTCTACCAGTGGAACGGAAGCACTGCGGGTCGATGCGACAGGTCGAATCGCCTCTGCAGCGACAAACCTCGGTGGCCTCAACGGCGCCTACAACTTGGCAGCTCCGCTAACAGGCAGCAGCAACGCCAACGGCATCAACTATGCACCCTCGATTGCAACTGACGTCACAAATAGCTGCAGCATCTTCCGCTCAAATCCCTCAAGGCCAGACGGAACATCTGGAAGCCCAACGCCAGCCACAACAACCATCCGTCATTTCTTTGCGGACCAAGGCACAATCACTGGTGGGTTCAGAGGTGCTGTTACCAACCAATACGGCTTCTTTGCTAACAGCAACCTTACCGGTGCTACCAACAACTATGGGTTCTACTCCAACCTTGACACTGCGGTAGGAGAGTGGAACTTCTACGCCAACGGAACAGCGCCCAACTACTTCCAGGGAGACCTTCGCACGGCAACTGTTGTCACGCAGCGTCATGTACCTGCGAGTACCACGTTCTCCGCAAACGCCGCAGTCCTTACAAACACTGCCCTGACCGATGGAATTGTCACGGGAACACCGACAGCTGCTTCCACGATGCAGCTCCCAACCGGAACAAACATGGACAGCGTGTTCCAGGAACTGCAAAACAACCAATCACTTGAATGGACGCTAATCAACCTTGCTGCTACTACAAACACCATCACTGTGACGGCTAACACGACCCATACCGTGATCGGAAACATGGTCGTGGCCGCAAACTCATCGGCACGATTTATCACTCGTAAAACCACCGCTAACACCTTTATCACCTACCGCGCTTCCTGATCATGACTGAACCCATCGAACAGCCTCACTTTTCCGGCCTGCTTCAATTCATCTATCTCAACGGCACAGTCCAGTACAACGACCAAATCGGTCCCCCCGAGGACTTCCCCCTCACCGAGGCCGAGCTCCTGCAGATCACCCGTCAGTTCGAAGCCAACCCCATCCAGCCCCCCGAGGACTGACCGGCCCGGCCCTGGTTCCGCCCCGTAGAGCAGGCGTCTAGGGGCTTGGATGTGCTAGGAAAAGGG
>Ga0129333_10000811_pt1 | contig 27434 bp, 30 predicted proteins | sample CPB6_08_DNA_FD_94474 | JGI IMG/M metagenome (GOLD analysis project Ga0129333, IMG submission 94474) | Freshwater to marine salinity gradient microbial communities from Chesapeake Bay, USA - CPBay_Sum_0.6_0.8_DNA | ecosystem: Environmental > Aquatic > Marine > Coastal | place: USA: Chesapeake... | reverse complement strand
CGCGGTGTGCGGCACGAGGTACTCAACGCCAAAAATCACGAGCGCGAGGCTTCCATCATCGCCGAGGCGGGACGCAAGGGAGCTGTGACCGTAGCGACCAACATGGCCGGTCGCGGCACCGACATCATGCTCGGTGGCAATTCCGAGTTTCGCGCGGCGCAGGAACTCGAACGCCGCGGCCTGGACCCCGTCGAGGACCCGGAGGGCTACGAGAAGGCGTGGCCGGAGGCACTGGCGGCCGCCCAGGAGTCAGTGGCCGCGGAGCACGAGACGGTCATCGCGCTTGGTGGCCTCTACGTGCTGGGCACGGAGCGGCATGAGTCCCGCCGCATCGACAACCAGTTGCGCGGCCGCTCGGGTCGCCAGGGCGATCCGGGCGAGACTCGCTTCTACCTCTCGCTCGAAGACGACCTCATGCGCCTGTTCAAGGCCGAGATGGTCGATGCCTTCCTGCGTCGTTTCAACGTGCCTGACGATGTGCCGATCGAGGCCAAGATGGTGACGAACGCCATCCGCTCGGCACAGACCTCCGTCGAGGCGCAGAACTTCGAGATCCGCAAGGACGTCCTCAAGTACGACGACGTCCTCAACCGGCAGCGCTTGGTCATCTATGACGAGCGCAGGCAGGTGCTCGAAGGCGCCGATATCCACGAGCAGGTGCGATCCTTCATGGACGACGTGGTCACCGGCTACGTCACCTCAGCGACAGCGGAGGGGTACCCCGAAGACTGGGACCTGGACCAGCTGTGGACGGCGCTCGGCCAGTTGTACCCCGTGGGCATCACGGTCGCCGAACTCGAGGAGCAATCGGGATCGGGGCGATCGGGTCTGACCGCCGAGTTCCTCACGGAGGAACTGACCAACGACATCCACCTGGCCTACGACCGTCGTGAGAGCGAACTCGGCGAGGAGGTCACCCGCGAACTCGAGCGACGGGTCATCCTGTCGGTCCTCGACCGCAAATGGCGTGAGCATCTCTACGAGATGGACTACCTGCGTGACGGCATCGGCCTGCGCGCCATGGCGCAGCGCGACCCCCTCGTGGAATACCAGCGCGAGGGGTACGAGCTCTTCACGGCCATGATGGACGCGATCAAGGAGGAGACCGTTGGCTACCTCTTCCATGTCGAGGTCCAGGCGCCTCCGGCCGTGAGCGACGAGGCGGAGGAGGCCGCTGCGGCCGTCACGGCGGCGCCCACCTCCGCGGCCGTTCAGGCCATTGCTGCCGCCGCCAAGTCCGCGCCGGCGGTCACGGCCAAGGGCCTGGGGCCTGCGCGCCCGCAGGTGCTCGAGTACTCCGCACCCTCTGCGGACGGCGGCGTGATGCACGAGACCTTGCAGGCGGACGGCGAGGAGGTCGAACTCGACCCCAATGCCAGCCGCGCCGAGCGTCGCCGTGCCGAGCGAGCCAAGCGCAAGCGCAAGTAGTCCCGTCCTACGGCGCGGGGCTCGGGGGGCGTCCTAGGAGCCACCACGCCAGTGCTGCGGCAATCGCCGAACTGGCGCCTCCGAGCAAGCCCCACCATGTGGAGGCGAGGAGTATGGCCAGGCCCGTGCCGATCACGACGTAAGCGATCGCGACGACTCGGGTGGAGCGGTGGCGCTGGGCGAGCGATACGGGACGCGTCAGGGCCAGGACGACGATGAAGCCCAGGGTTGCGATGGCCGCAATCGGGCCGAAGAAGAAGACGCCTGTCTGAAGCGTCGCAATGCCGTTGACCTCGTCCTCCGTAGAGGCACCGCGCGCGAAGACGGCCAGGACGAGGCCGACCAGGACAGCTGCCACCGCGAAGGAGGCTAGCCGCAGCAGCGCGACACCGGCCTGGGAGTTCATGGTGTGGCCACGAGGTTGAGGGATCGCCGCAACTGCTCGATGAGGCGATCTCGCAGGAGGGCGCCCTGCTGACTGAAGTCGCGCTGGTACTCCACGTATTCCGCTCGACCTTCCGCTGTCTCGATGGGGATTGGCGCGTAGCCGAGCGAGGTGAAGTCGTACGGGGAGGCCCTCATGTCGACCGCTCGGACCCGGCGCGCCAGGTCGAAGCAGTCTGCGGTGAGATCGGCGCCCACGGCCGGATACGACCGGAAGCACCACTTGTAGAGGTCCATCGTGGCGTGGAGGCATCCGGGTTGCTCGAGGTCGATCTGCGTCGCACGGGTGGGCTGCACGGTATTGAGGGGTCGGGCCGGGTCGGTGTAGAAGCGGAAGGCATCGACATGCGTGCACCGCAGCGGCGACGACTCGACGACCGCTTCGACGGCTTGCTGGTCCACTCGCAGCGGCCACGACGAATGCCGCATCTCCTCGGGAGCCTGCCGGTAGACCATCGCCCACTCGTGACGCCCGAAGCAGTGGTACGCCGCGGGCCGAGCCGCAGTGGCTTCGAGGAGTCCCAGCGCGCCGCGCATGACGTCCACCGTCATCGTCGCGTGGTCGACTCGTGCGCCGGCCCCGTCGACCGCGTAGCCACGCACGCCTTCGAAGTCGCGGACATCGCCGTCGAGGATGACGCCAGCACCCGGGTGCCAGCGCGCGAGTTGTGCGGGTCGCCAGGAGTAGTAGTCGAAGAGGAAGTCGTCGACCGGATGCCGCTCGCCCTGCTCGCGTCGCGCCAGCCGGGGGGTGACCCACGGCTCGACACGCGCTGCGTGCTCAGCGACGCGCTGACGCCACTCGCGCTCGCTGAGCACGATGTCGCGCGTGTCGGGCTGGGTCAGGGACATCATGATCGCGCGCCCTACGTGACCGCGACGAGTCCCATATCGGCGCAGCCGCGCTCGAGCACCTCGAGGCCGAAGGCATCCACGGGACCATGGGCGCCAGGTGGGATGTCGCGCGTTGCGGCCATCGCAGCGCCCCACGCGAGCAGTTCTGCCGTGAGGTCGTACGGCGACGGTCCTTCCACGCGCACGTGGGCCAGCGGCCTGCCGACGGCGTCGAACGCCTCGGCCTGCACGACCGTGCGCGCCCGGGCTCTGCTCGCCGCGTCCGGGCCCTCACCCGTCGTGCGTCCCAGACGCCGGCGCAAGGCGCGCATGGCTCGGTCCCCAGCCCCGGGCACCGCTGCAACGGCACCGAGTGCTCCGCCGGCCATGGACGCGGCGGGTGTCCAGCGCCCCGCCCAGCCCAACCACACCTCGATATCGGAGATATCAGGATCAGTGAGGGGGAGGGCGAGATGCTCGGAGCCCGCGACGGGCAGTCCCTTCCAGACGCGGCCACGGCCCAGGTCGAATGATCGTGTGCGCCCGCCGGACGACCGCCGCTCCACGATGGTGCCGCCGCGTCGGGCGTAACTCGGCGCGAGCAGCACTCCGGCTGCGCTCGCGCGGGTGCCCGAACTGATTCCGAACGCACCGTCGATGAAGTAGCCGATGTCGAGGCGTGCAGCCGGGTGACCGGCTCGACGGCAACGCCGAAGTGCCAGAGCTCCAGCGAGATTGCCGGGCACGTAGTCGTAGCCGAATGCCGTGACCAGTCGCGCGCCCGTGTCGACTGCACGCGGACCGAAGTCGTCGAAGACGCGCCGGATGAAGGGAGGTTCACCGGTTGAGTCGAGGTACGCGGCACCGGCGTCGATGGCAGCCTCCACCGCGGTGTCCCCCCACTCAACGAACGGGCCGACGGTGGTCACGAGCACATCGGATGGGGACTCCAAGAGGCGGCGCACCGAGGCCGGATCGCCGGCGTCGGCGACGGCGATGGTGGGCTCCGCGGCGGACGTGGGAGCGAGGGGTGCCAGGCGATCGGCGAGGCGGGCGACCGCGTCGTGCCGGCGACCGGCAAGGACCGGCGCCAGGCCGGCCCGCACCATCGCCTCCGCGGTGAGGCGCCCTGTGAAGCCGGTGGCGCCGAGCAGGACGATGCGCATGGGAGTCACGCTAGCCTGCGCGCGTGGAGCACGTGAACCCCGATCGCGTCGGCGCCGCCGATGGCGAGCAGACCAGGCTGTGGCATCCGTTCGCCGACATGGCGGCTGTTGCCGATTCTGGCGAGTTGGTGATTGAGAGCGGCGCCGGAGCCTACGTCGTCGATGAGAGTGGTCGTCGATATCTCGATGCTTCCGCCGGGCTCTGGTACTGCAACGTCGGTCATGGTCGTCGGGAACTCGCGGACGCGGCGCAACAGCAGATGGCCAGGCTCGCTTCGTACTCGGCTTTCGGCGACCTTGCGACACGTCCCGCCATCGAATTGGCCAGCCGACTTGCGGGCGTAGCCCCGATGGATGATGCGCGGGTATTCCTCACCAGCGGTGGGAGTGACGGGGTCGATACGGCGGTCAAGTTGGCCCGACGCTACTGGGCCGAGCTCGGACACGGTGACCGCACCGCAATCGTCACGCGCGAGCACGCGTACCACGGAATGCACCTCGCGGGGACGAGCCTTGCGGGTATCGACGCCAACCGAGCCGGGCATGGTGACCTCGATCCTGCCGTCCTGCGCGTGCCGTGGGATGACGCCGAGGCCTTGGAGTCGCTGCTGTCGAGCAGGTCCGATGTCGGGGCCTTCTTCTGTGAGCCCATCATTGGCGCCGGCGGGGTCTACGCGCCTCCTCCTGCCTACCTGGAGCGCGTGCGTGAGATCTGCCGTGCCCACGAGGTCCTCTTCGTCGCTGACGAGGTGATCTGCGGCTACGGTCGCACCGGCCGGATGTTCGCCAGCGATCGCTGGTCCTTGGACCCCGACATCCTGCTCTCGGCCAAGGGGATCACCTCGGGATACGTGCCGCTGGGTGCGGTCATCGTGTCAGGGCGCGTGGCGTCCCCCTTCTGGTCGGGGGATCGCGGTCCTGTCGTGTGGAGGCATGGCTATACGTACTCGGCTCACGCGACGGCGTGCGCTGTGGCTCTGGTCAACCTCGACATCATCGAGCGGGAGCGGCTGATCGAGCATGTCGACCGCATGCAACATCGCCTCGGCTCGGCCCTGGCACCCCTCAGCGCATTCGATGTCGTCGAGGAGGTGAGGGCCGGGGTCGGACTCCTCGCCGCGGTCGACTACACGCCCGAGGCCAAGCAGTCCGGAGTGCCGGGGCTGGTCCTCTCTGGCCTGCGCGACCGAGGTGTGCTCACGAGAAACCTCGCGTCCGGAGCCCTGCAGATCTCACCGGCGTTCGTCGTCGACGACGCGGACATCACGCTCTTGGTGAGCGCGATTGCCGAAGCCATTGCCGCTGCCGGCGGTCAGCGCGCCCGCCCTGAGGCGAGCGATCTCCTACCGGACATCACCACCGACGAGGGGATCGACGCGTTCGACGATCGGCACTACCTCGATCAGCGGCCGCCGCACCACGGGTGATCGCGACGTCAGTCGCCTTGCGTCGGCCTGCCATTGGCCTGCTCGCGAAGTAGGTCGCGAATCTCCTCGAGGAGCTTGACGTCAGCAGTGCGCGTATCGACGTCTCCCTGACCGGACAACTTCCGGTACTTGTTCATCGGTGCGACGAAGAAGAGGTAGAGCGCAGCGAGGGTGACGAAGAACGTGATCACGGCCCCGATGAGCAGTGCGACGTTGATCTCGTGGCCCGCCGAGAGCGTGATCGTGCCGCCGATGCTGCCGTCGGACCCGCCAAGGATGCTGAGGATCCAGCCGACAATGGGCTCGATGAGTGCCTGGGTCACGGCCGCAACGAGTGCGGCGAGGGCGGTGCCCACGGCGACCGCAACAGCGAGGTCGATGACATTGCCGCGGAACACGAACTCCTTGAAGCCCTTGATCATGACGGTATTCCTCCGATCTCGTCGTCACGGACGGGTCAGCGCATCACGACTCCCAAGCCAGGTTGCGCACCCGCGGCCGCGAGTGTGACCGCCGTGCGTCGGTCGGCCGCGACGACGATGAGACTACCGGCGCGGCGCTGAGTACCGCCAAGACCGGTCGCACTCGCCGGTCGGGGCACGGTGACGACTTGGACTGCCGCTGCGATAACTCGCCCGGACTGCTCTCCTTCGATGGCGACCAGGTCGATGGTCGTTCCTGGCGCCAGGAGATCGGCGGCCTCGGGGTCGGCGAGGCGGACCGGCACGACGTGCAGTCCGTCGGATCGCTCGCCGGTCGCGACGAGTCTGCCCGGAGTGATCGCCTCGCCCGCATCGACTCGCGACGCGATGGTCCGCCCGACGGCCTCGGCCGGATCTACGAGTGCGCCAGGCGTGACGAAGTCGACAGGAATGCTGCGGAGGTCAAGGTCGTCGTTCGTGAGCGTCGCTCCCGCGGGAAGGTCGATGGCGGCGATGACGATATCGACGCGCTCAGGCTCACCCGGGCGTGCGGCAGTGATGATCACCAGCGCCGCCAGGCCCGCGCAGGCGGCCGCAAGAGGTCGCCGGAATCGGTGGATGAACAGCCGTGCAGCGGTCATGCCGCGACGTTAGGCCCGAAAGGTCGGAAGATGCGGTGGGCTATCCACAGGGAGCAGCGCCGTCCACAGGGGCTACGACGCGGATGTGGCTCCGGACGACCCCGAGGGAGAACTGCTCGTGGCGGACTCGCTCTTCGTCGAGCTGGCCGTGGTGGACTTGGTCGTATCCGACGTCGATGACGATGTCGACGTGCCAGATGCGGCTGTGTCGGACGACGACGATCGCGAGTCGGTCCGATAGAAGCCCGATCCCTTGAAGACGACGCCTACGTTGCCGAAAAGCTTGCGCAGGCGCCCGCCGCACTGGGGGCAGGTCGTGAGCGCGTCATCGCTGAATGACTGCACGGCCTCGAGTTCGTGGCCGCAATCGTTGCAGGCGTACTGATAGGTGGGCACGGATCCTCCTCGCCTGGGGATGTTAGCACTCGGGTACCGGGAGTGCTAATCGCGACCCGGGGACGACGCGGGGCTGGGCTCGGCTGCCGCGGGTAGTGTCGCCGTCGTGTCCATCCTCGTCGAGCACCTCGGCAAGACCTTCGGCAGTGTGCGCGCTGTCGATGACCTGTCTTTCACCGTCCCCGATGGAGTCGTCACCGGATTCCTCGGGCCCAACGGAGCGGGCAAGTCCACCACCATGCGCCTCATGCTCGGTCTCGACCGGGGCGATGGTCGCACTCTCTTTGACGGCAAGCTCCTGCGCGATCACGGGCACCCCAGTCGCGTTGTGGGCACGCACCTCGACGCGCGACCCTTCCTTCCCGGGCGCACGGCGCGCGATCACCTTCGCATGTTGGCAACCGAGGCCAAGTTGCCAGCGGCCCGCATCGATGACGTGCTCGCCATGGTGGGCCTCACCGATGTCGCCGACGATCGACCCAAGACGTTCTCGCTCGGAATGGCGCAGCGGCTCGGCCTTGCGGGGGCTGTCCTCGCCGAGCCTCACGCACTCATGCTGGACGAGCCGGCGAACGGCCTTGATCCGCAATCGATTCAGTGGCTGAGGGAGTTCCTTCGTCATTACGCTGCCGAAGGCCGGGCTGTGCTCGTCTCGAGTCATCTGCTCAGCGAGATGCAGTTGATGGCTGACCACGTGGTGGTCATCGCGAAAGGGCGGCTGGTCGCGGACGGCACCGTGGACGACCTCGTGTCCCAGCGCAGCGACGTCTTCGTGCGGTGCACGGACCCTGGGCGACTTGCCGGCCTGCTCCGCGCGGCAGGCGGCTCGGTCACGGAGGAGGGCGATGCTCTCAGTGTCGTCGATCTGACCACCGACCAGGTGGGCCACCTCGCCTTCGATGCCGAGGTGACGATCCTCGAACTCGCCACGCGCAAGGCGAGTCTGGAAGAGACCTTCATGCAGCTCACGGGTGACGATCAGCAGTACGCATTCGGGGAGGCATCGTGACCGGCGAACTTCGCTACGAATGGGTGCGCATCAGCACCGTGCGTTCTACCTGGGCGCTCATCGGCTTTGCCATGCTCGTCCCCGCAGGGCTCGCGCTCTTCGTGTCCTGGCTCGTGGGCAATCTCGGGCCCGATGGCGGTGGACCGCCCGACGGTGAGGCGGGAGGCCTGGCCGGATTCCTTCCCCTGACGGCCGCGATTCTGTGCGCCATCGGGGCGGCCGCCTTCGGTCAGGAGTACCGACACGGGCTCATCCGCATCACCCTGGCGATCTTCCCTCGACGCACGCCGGTCTTCGTCGCCAAGACGCTCATGGTCGCTGCGGTCGTCGTCGTCGCCGCGATCCTCGCGATCGCCACGATCGTGCTCGCGCAGGCACTCGGAGGAGTGATCTCCGGCACCGGGGTCGTCTGGGACGAGACCGCCTGGGGAGCCTCGGGGGTGCGGGCCGTGATGTACGTCGTCCTGTTCGTGCTCATCGCCCTGGCCCTGACGGCTCTCACACGCAATCAGCCGCTCGGCGTCATCGGCCCGATCGTGCTGGCCGTCCTCATCGAGCCGATCATCGGCACCATCGCCTTCGTGCAGGGCTGGACCTGGATCGACTGGGTGCTGCCCTTCTCGGGGGGCGCCGCTGCTGTGTCGACCGATGGCGCGGAGGCGTGGGGGCACCTGGCGATCTTCGGGGGATGGTTCCTGCTCCTGGCGATTCCCGCGTGGCTGCTCTTCGTGCGCCGCGACGCCTGACCCGTGAACGTGCCGCGAAGCGTCCTTGCCGTTGCCCTCGGCGGCGCGCTCGGATCGCTCGCGCGCTATGCCGCGGGCGGCGCGGCCGAAGCAATGGGCGCCGAGTCGTGGTGGGCGACATTTGTCGTCAATGTCGTGGGTTGCCTGCTCATGGGCTTGCTTGTCGCCGCCGTGCTTGACCGCCCGGAGCGCTCGCGCTCGCTGGTGTGGCGACCGTTCCTCGCGGTCGGTGTCCTCGGCGGCTTCACCACCTTCTCGGCATTCGCCGGTGACGCCGTCCAGCTTGTTGAGAGCGGAGCCGCGATCGCGAGTGCGGCCTACATCGTCGGCACGCTCGTCATCACCCTTGCCGCGCTACGCCTCGGGCTCGCGCTCGGACGCGACCGACGGGGTCGGCCCGGCCGACCCGCCGGGCCGACCCCGGATCGCGAAGGCAGGACACCGTGACGGCGGCTCTCCTCGTGGCGCTCGGCGGCGCGATCGGCGCCTGCGCTCGCTACGGGCTCGCATCGACGTGGAGCGCACGCTTTCCCTGGGCGATCCTCGTCGTCAACCTCGTCGGATCATTCATCCTCGGGGTCCTGCTCGTCGAGGCTCGCGACGAAATCCTGCTCTTCCTCGGCGTGGGCTTTTGCGGGGCCCTCACCACCTTCTCCACATTCATCCTCGACACCTTCGCGCTCGCGCGGGAAGGTCGGCCCGGCATCGCGGGCGTCAACGTCGTCCTGTCGATGTCGGGGAGCATCGCGTCGCTTGCCCTCGGCCTGCTCGTGGCGCGCTCGCTTCTCAGCTAGCCGCGCCGCGTCGCGCAGGCGATGACGCGTGTTGGCGTGATGACGTAGTCGACGCGGTAGTCATGCGGCTCCACCGGCACATCGTCGATGACGTCACCATCGTCAACGATCGCGGCGACGATGGGACGAGGGTCGCCGAGTCCGGCGAGCACCCGATCGTAGAAGCCACCGCCCTTGCCGAGCCGATCGCCCGCGGGGGTCACGGCGAGCGCGGGGATGAGCAGGGCGCGAACCGGTTCAAGATCCAGGACCGGCCCGGTGGGCTCGGCGATTCCCATCGCGGAGACCTCCATGCTCTCGTCCGCCAGCACCCACTCGATCCGATCATCAGCGACGCGCGGCAGCAGGACCTCGAAGCCTCGCTCGGCGAGCATGGAGCACAGGTCCACGGTGGGCGGCTCGGTCCCGTAGGACGCGTATGCGGTGACCCGTCGCGGACCTGGGACCTGCTGGAGGAGATCCCAGGATCGCTCGGCGATGAGGGTGCCGTCGGGTCGCGGCGCTGACCGGCGTCGGGCCCGAGCCGTGGCGCGCGCCGCTGCCTTGACCGCGGATGGACCGGTGTCGAGGGTGCTCATCCCGGCATTCTCCTAGGGTGTCCCCATGCGCGTGACAACGGCGGTCATCCCCGCGGCCGGGTTGGGCACACGGTTCCTGCCCGCCACCAAGGCGACGCCCAAGGAGATGCTGCCTGTGGTCGACAAGCCGGCCATCCAGTACGTCGTCGAGGAGGCCGTCGCCGCAGGGCTCGACGACATCCTCTTCGTCACCGGCCGTAGCAAGCGGCCGTTGGAGGACCACTTCGATCGCAACCTCGAACTGGAGTCGGCACTCGAGGCCAAGGGAGATGTGGATCGGCTGCGCAGCGTGACGGCCTCCAATGACCTCGCGCGCATCCACTACGTGCGTCAAGGAGACGCACTCGGTCTGGGGCACGCGGTGCACGTGGCCGAGCAGCACGTCGGTGACCAGCCTTTCGCGGTCCTGCTCGGCGATGACCTGATCGATCCACGTGACCCCGTGCTGCGCCACATGATCGACGTGCGCGAGCGCCTAGGCGGGTCCGTCCTGTGCCTCATGGAAGTGCCGCGTGAGCAGATCTCGCTGTACGGGTGCGCGGCCGTGGAGCCGTCCGACGCCGACGGAGTGGTGCGCGTGATGGACCTGGTCGAGAAGCCCGACGTCGCCGCGGCTCCGAGTTCGCTCGCCGTTATCGGCCGCTACATCCTGGATCCTGAGATCTTCTCCGTACTTGAGCGCACCCCCCCGGGGCGCGGTGGTGAAATTCAACTCACCGATGCCCTGCGCGAACTCGCGCTCGCCGGCCGCGTCCACGGTGTGCTCTTCCGCGGCCGCCGCTACGACACAGGTGATCGGCTGTCATATCTCCAGGCGGTGATCCGCCTCGCATTGGAGCGCGAGGACCTCGGTCCTGCGCTGCGGGCCTGGCTTCCCGGGGCACTCGAGAGCGAGGGATGACATGAGATCGGTCGAGGATCACCAGCGCATCGTGCTGGGCGATGCCCGTCCCTTGCCGACTGAGCGCGTGCCGCTGCTCGGCGCGGAGGGTCTCGTGCTGGCCGAGGCCGTGTCGGCCGCCTGGCCACTGCCCGCGTTCGACAACAGTTCCATGGACGGGTACGCCGTGCGAGCGGCCGATGTCGCAGGCGCAAGCGATGGCACTCCCGTGCGCCTGCCCGTGCATGGTGATCTGGCGGCGGGTCAGGAATCGATTCACAGCCTCGATCCCGGCACTGCGGTGCGGATCATGACGGGGGCTCCCGTTCCCACGGGCGCGGACGCCGTTGTCCCGGTGGAGTGGACCGACGCGGCCACGGACGTCGTCGCGATCAACCAGGTCCCGGATGCCGGCGCCCATATCCGTCGCCGCGGGGAGGACGTCGCCGCGGGCGCGGTCGTTCTCGAGCCTGGGACACCCATCAATGCACGAGTGATCGCCATGCTCGCCGCTGTGGGCCTACCCGACATCCCCGTGCATCGTCGTCCCCGCGTCGCCGTCATCTCCACGGGCGACGAACTCGTCGACCCTGGAGTGGCCCCCGGCCCGGGGCAGATCGTCGACTCCAATAGTTACATGCTCACGGCTGCAGTCCGCGAGGCCGGGGCGGAGGGCGTGCGCATCGGCCCGGTGCCGGACGATGAGGAGACCCTCGAGGCGATCCTGCGCGAGGAGGCCGCGCGCAGCGACCTCATCCTCACGTCGGGAGGCGTGAGCATGGGGGCGTACGACACAGTGAAATCGGTGCTCACGCGCATGGGAGGGGTGGACTTCGTCAAGGTCGCCATGCAGCCTGGGATGCCCCAGGGCTCAGGTAGCGTCGGCGCGACGCCGATCGTGACGCTGCCCGGCAACCCGGTCAGTTCGTACGTGTCCTTCGAAGTGTTCGTCAGGCCCCTGATCCGTCGAATGCTCGGCCACGTCGTGATTGAGCGCCCTCGCCTCCACGCCATCTGCGCGCGAGAGTTCGGCTCTCCACCAGGCAAGACCCAGTTCGCCCGCGTGAGACTCGACCTCCGCGATGGACTGCTCATGGCCGAACCGGAGGGTGGCCAAGGCTCGCACATCATCGGTGGGCTCTCGCGCGCCGACGGCCTTGCCGTCGTTCCCGCCGCCACGGATCGCGTGCACGTGAGTGACGAGCTCGTGGTCTGGGATCTTCGCGGAGGGATGCAATGAGCGGAGAGTTCACGCACCTCGATGCCCGCGGTGCCGCGCGCATGGTCGATGTGAGCGGCAAGGACGTCACCGTACGCACGGCGACGGCATCGGGCCGGGTCGTCGTCTCCCCGGAGGTGATCGCACTCCTGCGCGGTGCCGGCGTTCCCAAGGGGGACGCCCTTGCGGTAGCCCGCATCGCGGGTATCCAGGCGGCGAAGCGCACACCCGAGCTCGTCCCCCTATGCCATCCCCTTGCCATCCACGGAGTCGATGTCTCCCTCGAGGTCGAGGACACCGAGGTGTCCATCGTGGCGACGGTCCGAACGGCTGATCGCACGGGAGTCGAGATGGAGGCCCTCACGTGCGTTGCCGTGGCAGGACTCGCCCTCATCGACATGGTGAAGGCCGTCGATCCTGCCGCGGTCATCTGCGACGTCCGCCTGGACGAGAAGACCGGAGGCAAGCGCGGGCACTGGGTGCGGCCGTCGTGACGAAGGGGTGGCCGGCGCGACTGCGTGAGGGACGCGTGGAGTTGCGGCCGCTGCGACTTCGGGATGCCTCCGCGTGGCGTGAGGTGCGCACGCGCAATGCGCGATGGCTGCGTCGGTGGGAGGCCACCCTGCCCCTGTCGGAGCACGATGCCCCGACGACGTACGCAGCCATGGTGCGCCGGCTGCGTGCCGAGGCGCGCGAAGGCAGGAGCCTGCCCTTCGCGCTCGTCGTCGACAGCGCGTTCGCCGGACAGGTGACCGTCGGAGGGATTTCCCGCGGCTCGCTACTGAGCGCGTACGTCGGATACTGGATCGATGAGCGCTTCGCGGGCCAGGGAATCATGCCGACGGCTGTCGCGATGACCACGGACCACTGCTTCCGCGATGTCGGTCTGCATCGAGTGGAGATCAACATCCGACCCGAGAACGCCGCATCGCTGCGTGTCGTCGACAAACTCGGCTTCCGGCAGGAGGGGACCCGGGAGAGATACCTCCACATCGACGGCGACTGGCGCGATCACCTCACCTTCGCCCTGTGCGCCGACGACGTGCCCGAGGGCCTTCTGGCGCGGTGGCGTGCATCGCTCGTGGCAGCGGGCCACGCGGCCCGGGTGCATCCGGATGGAGCCGGGGGACCGAGCGCCTAGATCGATGACGGCCTTCGCGGCAAGGCCGCGACACGCCCACGGTCGACGGGCCAGATCCCGCACTCTTGGCCGTTGTCCACCTAACGTTCATTGATGTGACGGGTCTGATCTATGTGGCGATCATCGCACTGTGGGCCGCGGTCCTGATCCCCATGTGGCTGCGCCGGCACGACGACGACCAGGCGCGCCGCGTCGAAAGGCATCGCGTGGCCATGGGCACCCTGGCTCGGATAGCTCGGGATCCCGAGGAGGTGCAGTCCGTCGCCGCCCGGCGTCGCCGTGTCATCGTTGCCGCGACGGCCACGATCGGCGCACTGGGCAGCGCCGCCTGGGTCGCCGGGCTCGTCCCAGGCCTTGTCGCGGGGCTGGCCTGGCTTCCCCTCGTCGTCTTCCTCCCGGCAGCGATTCTGTCCGAGCGTCGTGCAGCGCGAGTAACTGCCGAACGAGCACTTGAGGAGCGGCGCGAACGGCGCGTCGCGCGGGCTCACCGCGGCGCGAATGATCTCGCCGACCACAGCACCGACAATCGAGAGTTGTCGGACGCGCGCGAGATTGTCGCACCCTCGCGCCCGCGCGTACACGATGTGCCGTGGGACGAGGTCTTCGATCAGACAGCCTGACGGCCAGGACCTAGGGGCTACGTACGTCCCGGTGCCGCGCCGCGATGTACGTCGGTCACCTGAGAGGTCGGACTCTGTCGTGCTGGTGTAGTGTCACGGCCTGTCCGAGGGGGACCTCGGCCGGTGGGGCCTTGGCCCCGCGGGGCTGTAGCGCAGTCCGGTAGCGCACCTCGTTCGCATCGAGGGGGTCAGGGGTTCAAATCCCCTCAGCTCCACATCCGCCACGGCCCTCGGGCCCGTGCGCAACCTGGGAATTTTCGCAGGCGATCCCCCCTGCTCCGCGGCGTCACCGTGCATCGCTCGCGGGCTCCACCTACGGTAGGTCGCCGAGGAGGTAGGTCATGAGCCTGAAGTCACGGAGCGTGGGCGCGGCCCTCGCCGCTGCCGGAGTAGTGGCGAGTGCGTCGCTGCTGGCGCCGACAGCGGCCGCCGACGGCCCCGTGGCTGCGTGCCACTGGATCAACGGCGAGTATTACCAGACCTACAGTTGCGACGAGCCGACCGATGGCGTGGACACTCTCGACATCGTGGACTGCTGGAATTTCCCGGTGTCCGATCGCAGCTTTGCGCAGGTGAAGACCACCGATGGCTGGTCGCGGTCGGCGGAGGTGACTGTCAAGGCCAGGGGCAGCAAGGGCTGTCCGGAGGGCTACCCGTATCGCACGGTGGTCTCGATTCCCGGATCCATGCTCGAGGAGATGGTCCCCACGCGCGTGCAACTCGTCATGCCGCGGACATCCGTGTACAAGCGGACGAAGGAGACCTACGTCGCGTGCCTCATGCCCGAGGGCTCCCTCGATTTGTGCCCGCGCCGGTAGGTGCCTCGGCGTCCTAGATCCAGGTCGGCATCCACATGCGCCACGTCCACTGCGTGTAGGGGATGACCTCCGCGGTCCAGACCGGGTAGAACCACCATGCCGCGACGACGACCATGAGCATGATGCCTGCCGCGACCCATGTGCCCGCCCTGCGGCGCTCCGCGCTGGCGTCCGGAGTCCCGACGAGGGCGCCGATCATCATGGCGAGCGCCATGGCGATGTACGGCAGGAATACGACCGAGTAGAACGAGAAGATCGTCCGGTCCAGGTACAGCAGCCATGGCGCCCAGCCGGCAAGCACGGCGAGGAGGACCGCTCCGGACCGCCAGTCGCGACGGGCGATCCATCGCCAGATGAGATAGAGCAAGGCGATCGACCCGATCCACCAGATGACCGGATTGCCCAGGGCGAGGACCTCCGCGGCACATGAGTCGGCTGTGCAACCGGACTCGCCACCTTCCAGGCTCGACCAGTAGAACGACGTGGGCCGGGTCTGGACGAACCAACTGAGCGGATTCGACTGGTAGGAGTGGTCCCCGGTGAGGCCGACGTGGAAGTTCCACGCCTGCGAGTGGTAATTCCACAGGGCTCGCAGTGCGGCCGGTATCGGCGAGGGATCGTCGTCCGCCCACTGGCGCCCCCAGCCACCGCTCGTGAGGAGCCAGCCGGACCAGCTCACCAGGTAGGTCACGGCCGCGGTGCCGACCATGGCGACAAAGGCGATCGGTGCGCTGCGCAGGAGTGACACCGACCACGGCCGAGCCACGCCGAGGCGCCGGCGCAGGGAGACATCCCAGATGACGGTGAGCAGCCCGAAGGCGGCCAGGTACCACAGCCCCGACCACTTCACGGCGCAGGCGAGGCCGAGGGCCAGGCCCGCTGCCCATCGCCACGGCCGCGGCCCCAGCGCCGGACCCCACGCGTCGAAGGTGCCAGGCGGATGAGTCACGAGGCGTTTTCGCACCTGGTCTCGGTCGATCAGCAGGCAGCCGAATGCGGCGAGCACCGTGAAGGAGAGCACCATGTCGAGCACCGCGGTCCGGCTGGTGACCAGGTGCATTCCGTCGAGTGCGACGAGTACGCCGGTGATGATGCCGACCAGGTCTGATCGTGTGAGTCGACGCGCGATGCGAGCCGCCATGAGGATAGACAGGGTGCCAAGGACGGCTACGGCGAATCTCCAGCCGAAGGGTGTCACGCCGAAGAGCCATTCGCCGCTCGCGATGACCCACTTCCCGAAGGGTGGATGCACGACGAACGCGGGGTCGTCCTTGAAGACGTCGATCGTGCGCCAGTTGCCGTCAGAGGCCAGGATGAGCTCGTTGGCGCTGTCGTCGAACTGCTGCTCGTGCCCATAGCGGAGCAGCGCGAGTGCGTCCTTGGCGTAGTAGACCTCGTCGAAGGCGAAAGCACTCGGGCGCCCGAGATTGACGAAGCGCAGCAGCCCTCCGACGACCATCACGGCGAGCGGCCCGATCCAGCCCCGCCATCCGAAGGAGGGCATGGGGGTCCAGCCTGACCCGGGCCAGAGCGACGGCTTGGCCGATGTGGCCGTCGACGCTCTTGTGAGGGCGGTGGGCGCGGACATCCGCCCATCGTAGGTTCGGACCCTGCCAGGATGGGCAGGTGTCCGCGCCCGGGGTCCTCATGATCGCCGCGACGCCCCTGGGCAACATCGGCGATGCCAGCGCGCGCCTCGTCGAGGCCCTGGCTCGCACGCCCGTCATCGCGGCGGAGGACACCCGGCGGCTGCACCGGCTCGCTCGGGATCTCGGCGTGACCTTGTCCGCCGAGGTGATCTCACTGCACGATGCAGTTGAGGAGAGCCGCACTCGCCGCGTGGTCGAACGCCTGCAGCGGGGGGAAGGGGTCCTGCTCGTGAGCGACGCCGGGATGCCCCTCATCAGCGATCCGGGCTATCGACTCGTGCGCGCCTGCATTGACGAGGGCATTCCCGTGACGGTGCTGCCCGGGCCGAGTGCGGTGCTCGCCGCGCTTGCCGTCTCGGGGCTCCCGGTCGATCGATTCTGCTTCGAGGGCTTCCTCCCACGCCGTGCTGGCGAACGCCGGCGCCGCATCGAGGAGCTCGCTGATGAGCGCCGCACGATGGTCTTCTTCGAAGCACCGCACCGCCTGGTCGAGACACTCGACGCGCTGGCGTCGGGTCTCGGGCCGGAGCGTGCCGCGGCCATCTGCAGGGAAATGACCAAGACCTACGAGGAAGTACTCCGAGGATCTCTCGGCGAGCTCGCTACGAGCATCCCCGAGCCGCGCGGCGAGATCACCGTTGTCGTCGCCGGAGCGACATCGACGCGAACGACGGGGGATCCGGCCGAGTGGGCGGCTGACGTAGCGAGTCTCGAGGCCGCGGGATCCGATCGCCGATCCGCGATCACCACCGTGGCACGGCGACGTGGCGTGGCGCGCAGGGAAGTCTTCGACGCGGTCGTGCAAGCCAAGGGTCGGGCGAGGGGGGACGGAAAGTAGGATCGCGCCCTATGGCCGCCTACTACGTCACGACGCCGATCTACTACGTCAATGACGCACCCCACATCGGCCACGCCTACACCACGACCGCGGGGGATGTGCTCACACGGTGGCGCCGTCAGCGAGGTGACGATGTCTGGTATCTCACCGGAGTCGACGAGCACGGCACGAAGGTCCAGCGGGCCGCGGATACCGGAGGAGTCACTCCGCAGGCTTGGGTGGACCGGCTCGTCGATGATTCCTGGCGGCCAGTCCTCGCGACGATCGACGCCGCCAATGACGATTTCATCCGCACAACCGAGCCGCGGCACAAGGAGCGTGTCCAGCACTTCTGGGAGACGGTGCGGGCCAACGGCTACGTCTACGAAGCGGACTACGAGGGCCCCTATTGCGTCGGGTGCGAGGAGTTCAAACTCGCTGGAGATCTCGTCGCCGGACCGGATGGCAGCGATCTGTGCCCGGTGCACCAGCGTCCCGTCGAGATGCTCAAGGAGACCAACTGGTTCTTCCGGCTCTCGGCGTTCACCGACGCGCTGATCGCTCACTACGAAGCGCATCCGGAAGCTGTCGAGCCGCAGAGTGCCTACAACGAGGTCATGTCCTTCCTGCGCCAGGGCCTGGTCGACATCTCGATGTCCCGCAGCAGCGTCGCCTGGGGGATCGGGCTCCCCTGGGACGAGCGTCAGGTCGTCTACGTCTGGTTCGATGCGCTTCTTAACTACGCCACGGCGGTTGGCTATGGAGCGCCGGAGGGAAGCGCCGATGCTGAGTTCTTCGCTCGGACGTGGCCTGCCGACGTCCACCTGGTCGGCAAGGACATCCTGCGCTTCCATGCTGTCTACTGGCCGGCCATGCTCATGGCTGCCGGGTTGGAATTGCCGCGCAAGGTCTTCGCGCATGGCTGGCTTCTCGTCGGCGGCGAGAAGATGAGCAAGACACGACTCACCGGCATCGCCCCCGAGCAGATCGTCGGGCACTTTGGATCCGATGCGTTCCGCTACTACTTCATGCGGGCTATCCAGTTCGGCCAGGACGGCTCCTTCTCGTGGGAGGACATGTCTGCCCGCTACACGGCGGAACTCGCCAATGGTCTGGGCAACCTCGCCTCACGCGCCACGGCGATGGTCCAGCGATATCGCGGTGGCGTCCTGCCTGCACCGGGGGAGACGACGGCAGCCGAGGAACACCTGCACGCCCTCCTCGCGGAGGTCGTGCCGACGGCTGATGCCGCCATGTGCGCACTTGACTTCGCGTCGGGAATCGCATCCGTGCGCCGCTTCATCGACGCGGTGAACCTCTACGTCACCGAGCAGGAGCCGTGGGTCGTGGCCAAGGACGAGGCTCGCGCGCCCAGGCTCGACACGATCCTCTACACCGTCTGCGAGTCGCTCCGGGCCATCGCGACGCTGTACAACCCGGTCATGCCCAAGGCGATGAGCACCCTCTGGGAGCAGTTGGGTGCAGCATCCTCTGTGGGTGAGCTTGCTCAACAGCCCGTCGCGAACGTGGCCACCTGGGGTCAATTGCCGCCGGGCTCAGCGGTGTCCAAGGGTGCCATCCTGTTCCCGCGCCTCGAGGACGACACCGAGTGAGGGAGCGCCCCGGTTCGACGGAGCCACTGCCGCGGCCCGTCGTCGATACGCACTGCCACCTTGACGTGACTGACCAGCACCTCGGCGAGACCCTTCCGCCCGACGTAGCGATCGCCCTTGCGCGTGAGGCTGGGGTGACACGGATCGTGCAGGTGGGATGCGATGTCGCCTCCTCCGAGAGGGCGGTCGAGATCGCGCGCGCGGCGCCGGAGGTCGTCGCCGCCGTCGCCCTCCATCCCAACGACGCTCCGCGCATCCGGGACCGCGAGGGTGCTGAGGGGCTCGATCGCGCTCTGGAGCGCATCGAAGCGCTGGCGGGTGACCCTCGCGTCAGGGCGGTGGGTGAAACAGGTCTGGACTACTACCGCACCCGTGAGCCGGAGGACCGGGCCGTCCAGCACGAGTCATTCCGCCGGCACATCGACATCGCCAAGAGGCTCGACCGCACGCTGGTCATCCATGATCGCGAAGCTCACGATGACATTGTGCGCGTCCTCGACGATGAGGGTGCCCCGGAGCGCGTGGTCTTCCATTGCTTCTCCGGCGATGCCGCCCTGGCACGGCTATGCGCTGACCGCGGCTGGTACTGCTCCTTTGCCGGCGTGGTGACATACAAGAACGCGGGGGAACTGCGCGAGGCGCTGGCTGTCGTGCCCCGCGACCTTGTCCTGGTCGAGACCGATGCGCCGTATCTCACGCCGGTGCCGCACCGAGGTGCCGTCAATGCGTCGTACCTCGTCCCGCTCACCGTGCGCGGGATGGCAGCGACGCGAGGCGAGCCGGTCGAGCGACTCTGCGGAGATCTCTGGGACAACGCCATGCGTGCCTTCGGTCAGTGGTAGGCGACGTGCCGGACGAGCTCCTGGGCGCCTCGGAACTGCGGGCGATCGCGGCCCGCTGGGGGATTCGGCCCACCAAGCAGTGGGGGCAGAACTTCGTCGTCGATGCGAACACCGTCCGTCGCATCGTGCGCCTGGCCGGCACGGAACCCGGAGACGAGGTACTCGAAGTCGGGCCCGGCCTGGGCAGCCTCACCCTCGGCCTGCTCGCGATAGGCGCGCACGTTACGGCGGTCGAAGTCGATCCAGTCCTCGCCAGCGCCCTGCCGGACACGGTGCAGCGGATGCACCCGGACTGGGCGGAGCGGCTCACGGTCATCGAGGGGGATGCCCTGCGCGTCGGATCGCTCCCGAGCCAGCCCATCGCGCTTGTCGCCAATCTTCCCTACAACGTGGCCGTGCCCGTCGTGCTGCACCTGCTCGCGACGCTCCCCTCCCTGCGCTCTGGTCTGGTGATGGTCCAGGCCGAAGTGGCCGACCGTCTGGTCGCGGCACCCGGCAGTCGCACCTATGGGGTCCCGTCGGCGAAGTTCGCCTGGTTTGCGCACGGGGAGCGTGCCGGATCCGTCCCCGCGAGCGTGTTCTGGCCCGTTCCGCGGGTGGAGTCCGGTCTCGTGTCATTCCAGCGGCACGAGCCGCCGGCGACCCTGGCGTCGCGGGCCGAGGTTTTTGCCGTCGTCGATGCCGCGTTCGCCCAGCGCCGCAAGACCCTGCGCGCAGCATTGGCGGGCTGGGCGGGCTCGGCTGCAGCGGCCGAGGAGATCCTGCTCCGCGCGGGTGTCGATCCGAGCGCGCGCGGAGAGAGCCTTGATATCGCCGCCTTCGCGCGAATAGCAGCCGCTCGCATGATCGCGTAGTTCCGCCGATACGGTCATCACGTGAGATCGGTGAGCACGTCGGCCAGTGCGGTTGCGCCGGCCAAGATCAACCTGAGCCTGCGAATCCTCGGGGTACGCGACGACGGCTACCACGAGATCTCCACTGTCTTCCACGCCGTGTCCCTCTGCGACGAAGTGCGCATCCGACCCGGTGCCGTGGGCAGCGGCTGCTCAGTGAGCACGTCGGGTGACCGCATCGAGTCCGTTCCCACGGATGAGGGCAATATCGCCGTCCGCGCCGTGCGCGAACTCGCGCGTTTCGCGGGCATCAATCAGGTCGATGTCGTCATCGAGATCACCAAGGTGATTCCGGTCGCCGCGGGAATGGCGGGCGGTAGCGCGGATGCCGCTGCGGCGCTCGTTGCGGCCCGTGCGATGTGGGGCGTTCCGGTCGACGACGATGACCTGCACGCGATTGCCGCCGGACTCGGCTCGGATGTGCCATTCGCGCTGATTGGCGGGACGGCGAGGGGCTTGGGTCGCGGCGAGGTGCTCGCGTCAGTGCTGTCGACCTCCTCGCTGCACTGGGTCATCGCGGTGAGCGACGGCGAGCTGTCCACGCCGGCTGTCTATGCCGAGTGGGACAGGCTCGTCGCCGCTGGAGACTGCCAGCCATCGGACGGTGCGGACGACAGGGACCTCCTCGCCGCGCTGAGAAGCGGGGTGGCCCCGGACATCGCGGTGCATCTGGTCAACGATCTGCAGCCGGCAGCGATATCGCTGCGGCCATCGCTGACCGATGTCCTCGCCGCCGGAACCGAGCTTGGAGCTCTCGCCGGCCTGGTGTCGGGCAGCGGTCCGACGTGCGCCTTCCTCGCGGCAGACCGCGACGAGGCAATCGGGCTCGCCGCCGAGCTCTCCGGGCTCGGACTTGTGCGAGCAGTGAGGTATGCCGTGGGCCCGCACCCGGGCGCGCGCGTCATGCCCTGAGATCGACTACGCGGTCACCGAACGCGGCTTGGGCTCCAGGTGGGCCAAGCCGTTCCACGCAAGGTTGACCAGGTGGGCGACGACCTCGTCCTTGCGCGGCTTGCGTGCATCAAGCCACCACTGTCCCGTCAACGCTGTCATTCCGACGAGCATCTGCGAGTACATGGGCGCTAGTCGCGTGGGCAGACCGTGTGCCTTGAACTGCTCGGCCAGCAGGTACTCGACCTGGCCGGCCACGTCGACGATCAGGCTCGCGAACGAGCCCGTCTGCTGGGAGACGGGGGAGTCGCGCACGAGGATGCGGAATCCGTCCGGCTGGGACTCGATGTAGTCGAAGAGCGCCATCCCCGCCTGCTCGAGCAGTTGGCGGGGATGCGTGCCCTGAAGGGCGCCGCTGATCGTGGTGAGGAGCTGGTTCATCTCCCGGTCCACGACGACGGCGTACAGTCCCTCCTTGCCGCCGAAGTGCTCGTACACCACAGGCTTGGAGACACCGGCGGTAGCGGCGATCTCCTCGACGCTGACGGCCTCGAAGCCCTTGTCTGCGAAGAGTGTGCGACCGACGGAGATGAGCTGCTCGCGCCGTTCGCGCCCCGACATGCGCATGGGAAGTCCTCGCCGGCCTAGGCCGCGGGCGAGCTCGGGAGGGCGCTCCCGGCGGTGTCGAGATCGGGTGTCCATCCACGAATTCGTCGGCGGATCGCCGGATCCTGGACCTTGGCAGCGAGTCGTGCCGGACTCGGCCATCGCACGTCGCGGGCGAGGCGAAGCCGCTCCATCGTCCGGATGATTCCGGCGCTGATGTCGACCTGACCTTGCAGCACGCCGTGGCGCGCTGCGGTGGGTTCCGCGTGATGCAGGTTGTGCCAGGACTCGCCCAGCGAGGGCAGGGCGAGCCAGCGGTTGTTCGTCGAGTTGTCACGAGTGCGGAAGGGTCGCTGGCCGAAGACGTGGCAGATGGAGTTGATCGACCACGTGACGTGATGGACGAGGGCGATCCGGACGAGCCCAGCCCAGAAGAGAGCGGTGAGTGCTCCCTCCCATGACCAGGTGATGAGCCCGCCGAGGATGGCGGGGGCGATGATCGACGACGCCACGATCCAAGGGAAGAGCCGGGAGACGCGGCGGAGTGCGGATTGGGATCTGATGTCCGGGGCGTACCGATCGATCGAACTCTGCTGTCCGTCGAAGAGCCAGCCGACATGCGCGAAGACCAGGCCTTTGGCGACTGCGCGGCGCGTGGTGCCGTAGCGCCACGGGCTGTGCGGATCGCCCTCCTCATCGCTGCGCGCATGGTGACGTCGATGGTCGGCGACCCATTGATCGAGTGAGCCTTCGATCGCGGTCGATCCCGCGACCGCGAGCATCACCGAGACCCAGGTGGGTGCCTTGAACGATCCGTGAGTGAAGTGGCGGTGGAAGCCGACCGTGATCCCGGCCGCAGCGATGACGTAGAACACCCCGGCGAGAATGAGGTCAGTCCAGCCAAGCCAGCCGCCCCACGCCACGGGCACCGCGAGGGCGACCGCGAGTAGGGGTACTCCGACGAAGACGCCGATGGTCGTGCGCATCCCGCTGGCCATCGGCTCTGTCGCGGGCCGCGCGGGGGATGCGTCTGGCTCGACTACGGCAGTCATGTGCTCTCCCTGGCCGGCGGCAAAACCTACGCAACCGTAACCTACGGCTGCGTAACCTGTCCAGGACCGGGCGCGGGAAGGGAGCCTGGGAGACTTCTCGGTGGAGCCCCCACACGGGCACCATCCCGGCTCGTCCAATGGCAGGACAAGAGACTTTGGATCTCTGAATGGGGGTTCGACTCCCTCGCCGGGAGCACGTGCGCCAGGGGGTAGGGTGCCGACGTCGGCTGCCCCGATCGGGGCGATCCTTCTCGTGGAGGTTCGTGAGCGGTGACGTCGCAGGGACCGATCGTCATCGTCCTCGCCGCGGGTGAGGGAAAGCGCATGCGCTCAGCCACCCCGAAGGTGCTGCATTCCATCGCGGGCCGGTCGCTCATCGGGCACGTGCTCGAAGCTGCATCCGCCGTGGATCCGTCTCACGTCGTGGTCGTCATCGGATCCGGCGGCGACCAGGTGCTCGCGCACCTCGAGGAGATCGCACCCTGGGTCGACACGGTCGTCCAGTCGGATCAACTCGGCACCGGACATGCGGTGCGGGTCGCCATGTCGGCGCTCGCTGCGGCACAGACCCTTCCCGCCGCACCGATCGTCGTACTCAGTGGTGACACGCCACTGCTCACAGGGGCCACGGTGCGCCTGCTCGTGGACGGGCAGAACTCCAGTGGCGCGGCGGCCACGCTGCTAAGCGCCGTGCTCGACGACCCCGATGGCTACGGACGCGTCGTGCGCGGTCCGGATGGGTCCGTGGATGGAATCGTGGAACACCGCGACGCGGATCCCCAGGTGCGGCAGATCCGCGAGATCAACGCGGGGATGTACGTCTTCGACCCGATTCGGCTTCTTCCCGCACTCGACCGGCTAACGAGGGACAACGACCAGGGCGAGGAGTACCTCACCGACGTCATCGGATTGCTGCGAGCCGAAGGTGCCAGCGTCGCCGGCATCGTCGTGCCCGACTCGCAGGAGATCCTTGGCGTGAACGATCGCGTACAGCTCGCCGAGGCGGCAGCCGTGATGCGCGATCGGATCAACGATCGATGGATGAGGGCCGGTGTCTCCATGCTCGATCCGTCGACGACCTGGATCGACGTCGACGTCGATATCGCTGAGGACGTCACGCTCCTTCCCCAGACCTCGCTGCTGGGGCCCACCTCCGTATCGAGAGGGGCGCGCATCGGACCAGGTACGACACTCACCTCATGCGAGGTCGGCGAAGGTGCGACGTTGATCCATGCCTGGGCCGAACTCGCAGTCATCGATGCTGGAGCAAGCATTGGCCCGTTCACCTACCTGCGGCCTGGATCGCGGATCGGTGAGCGTGCGCGCGCGGGTGCCTTCGTGGAGATGAAGAACGCCGATATCGGCGCCGGAGCCAAGGTTCCGCACCTGTCGTACGTGGGAGATGCCGAAGTGGGGGAAGGCTCCAATATCGGAGCGGCCACCATCTTCGTCAACTACGACGGCCAGGAGAAGCATCGGACGGTGATCGGCCGACACGCGCGCATCGGAAGCGACACGATGCTCGTGGCCCCCGTGACGGTAGGCGACGGCGCCTACACGGCGGCTGGGTCGGTGATCACCGAGGACGTGCCGCCTGGCGCGATGGCGGTGGGAAGGGCTCGCCAGCGCAACATCACCGAGTGGGTGCAGCGCAAGCGGCCCGGAAGTGAATCGGCGCGTGCCGCCGACGAGGTCCACGATCAGCCCCCGACGAGCGAGGAGACATCGTGAGCGAGTTGAGAGTGCCCCCGAGCAAGCGCCTGGTGCTCCTCACGGGGCGAGCGCATCCCGACCTCGGCGAGGAGGTGGCTACTCACCTGGGCACCGACCTATGCCCGGTCAATGCATATGAGTTCGCCAACGGCGAGATCTTCGTGCGATTCAAGGAGTCGGTGCGTGGCTGCGACGCGTTCGTGATGCAAAGTCACACGACTCCCATCAACACGTGGATCATGGAGCAGTTGATCATGGTGGATGCACTCAAGCGCGCATCCGCGAAGCGCATCACGGTCATCGCGCCCTTCTACGGCTATGCCCGCCAGGACAAGAAGCATCGTGGACGCGAGCCCATCTCGGCCCGTCTCATGGCCGACCTGTTCAAGGCTGCCGGGGCCGATCGCCTCATCACGGTGGACCTGCACACATCCCAGATCCAGGGCTTCTTCGATGGTCCCGTCGACCACCTATTCGCCCTGCCGCTGCTTGCCGAGCACATCTCCGATCGCGTCGATCGTGACCGCATCACCGTGGTCTCGCCCGACGCCGGTCGCGTCCGCGTGGCCGAGAAGTGGACCGACATTCTCGGTGCGCCGCTCGCCATCATCCATAAGCGTCGCGATCCCGATACCCCCAATGAGGTGCGTGTCTTCGAGGTCGTTGGCGACGTACGTGACCGCGTGTGCATCGTCGTCGACGACATGATCGATACCGGCGGCACCATCGTGAAGGCCGCCGACACCCTCTTCGAGAATGGCGCGGCCGAGGTGATCGTCGCCGCCACGCACGCCATCCTCAGTGAGCCGGCAGCGCAACGGCTTCAGGATTCGCGCATCAGCGAGGTCGTTGTCACCAACACCCTGCCCATCCCTGAGGAGAGGCGCTTCGACAAGCTCACGGTCTTGTCCATCGCCCCACTCCTCGCCCAGGCAATCTACGAGGTCTTCACGGATGGGTCGGTCACGCGAATGTTCGAGACCCCCGAACACGTCCCCGCGACCCCCTGAGGGGTCGGGGCCCGGCGTCGGCTAGAGTCTGCTCGCTCCTCGGCGAGGGTGCGCTCAGCACCGTGATCGACGTGGCCGCTGGCCGCACCGCGCCGTGGCTGCAGTGCCGGAGGACGTCTCCGGACACCGACGAGGAGGACGCACGTGAACATCCGCCTGGACGCCGAGCCCCGCTCCGACTTCGGCAAGGGTGCGGCGCGCCGGTTGCGGCGCGCCGGGCGCATTCCTGTTGTTCTCTACGGCGGCGGCGCCGAACTCGTCCACCTCTCCCTTCCCGGTCACGATCTTGAGCAGGCGCTGCGCAAGCCCAAAGTGACCCTCGAGATCGTGAACGGGTCCTCGACTACCCTCGCCAAGCCGCGCGATGTCCAGCGTGACCCTGTGCGCCGCACCGTCGAGCACGTCGATCTCATCATCGTCACCGCGGCCGAGGCGCGCGAGCGTGCCGCCGAGGCGGAGATCCTCGTTGCTGAGGCGGCTGCCGCCGCGGAGGCCGCAGCCACAGCACCGGAACCCAAGGGCCCGGCCGCTGAGCCTGAGACCGCCGCCGATGCCGAGTCGGACGAAGCCGGCGACGCCGACTCCGCGGACGACGGATCCTGAGGCTCTTCCGGCGCGCTCGCGAGGACCGCGACGACATGCCTGCCTGGCTCGTCGTGGGTCTGGGCAATCCCGGACCGGAGTACGGCCGCACGCGTCACAACGTCGGTGCCATGGCCGTCGAGGCGCTGGCCGAGCGCTGGGGCGGCCGCCTGAAGTCCGATCGATACACCCGCTGCGACGTCTTCGACACGCGCTGGCAGGAACATCGAGTCGTCCTCGCCCGCGGACGGTCCTACATGAACGAGTCGGGGGGGCCGGTTCGGGCGCTGGCCGATCACTTCAACATCCCGGTCGAGCGCACGATCATCGTCCATGACGAGCTGGACATCCCCTTCGCGGCGCTGAGGGTCAAGCACGGCGGTGGCGACGGCGGCCACAACGGGCTCAGGAGCATCCGCCGCGTCGTCGGCAGTGGCGACACCATCCGTATCCGCATCGGCATCGGCCGCCCTCCGGGCCGTCAGGATCCTGCTGACTACGTGCTCAAGGCCTTCAGTGGCAGTCAGCGAGAGGAGCTTCCGGAACTTCTCGACCGTGCAGGCGATGCCATTGAGTGCGTGATCGACGACGGCGTCTCGGACGCTCAGAACAGGTTCAACTCAGACTAGATTGGGTGCTCTTCGCTGAGTCAACCCCGCGGCCTCTGGAGGCACCGATATGACCGATCCCACCCTGGACGAGGCCGCCGACATGGAACTCTCGGCCCGCGTGGCCGCCGAGGCCGGTCAGCTCCTGCTCGAGCTGCGCGAGGCGGTCGGACCAGTCGAGGATCGTGACGCCGCCGACGCCCTGCGCAAGCGGGCCGATGCGACCTCTCACGAGCTGATCGCGTCCCGACTTGCGGCGGCGCGTCCGGACGACTCGGTTCTCAGCGAGGAGGGTGCGGATGACCCTTCACGGCTGCATGCCTCGCGCGTCTGGATTGTGGATCCCCTGGATGGCACATGGGAGTACGGCCAGGGCCGGGCGGACTTCGCCGTCCACATTGTGCTGTGGCAGGCCGATGAGTCCGCGCCGGGCGGAGGCAGGCTGTCCGCGGGGACGGTTGACCTGCCTGCCCAGGGTCTGGCCCGCCTATCCGACGATGCACCGGTCGCCGTTCGCTCTCTTCCGGCCGACCGTCCGGTGCGGATCGTGGCCTCGCGCACACGACCGCCAGCGGTTCTCGCGGATGTCGTCGCG
>Ga0129333_10000810_pt1 | contig 27438 bp, 28 predicted proteins | sample CPB6_08_DNA_FD_94474 | JGI IMG/M metagenome (GOLD analysis project Ga0129333, IMG submission 94474) | Freshwater to marine salinity gradient microbial communities from Chesapeake Bay, USA - CPBay_Sum_0.6_0.8_DNA | ecosystem: Environmental > Aquatic > Marine > Coastal | place: USA: Chesapeake... | reverse complement strand
GTGACCTGGCCCTCGAAGCGGAAGATCGAGCCGTGGACGACGGGGATGCCGAGCTTCACGCTCGCGTCGTTGAGCAGGTACCGGGACGGGAAGTTGTCGGCGCCGTCGACGATCACGTCGTACCCGGCGATGATGTCGAGGATGTTGTCGGCGCCGAGCCGGACGTCGTAGGTGACCACGTTCACGTCGGGGTTGAGCAGGGTGAGGGTCTTCTTCGCCGAGTCGACCTTGCGTTCGCCGACACGGTCGATGTTGTGGAGGATCTGGCGCTGCAGGTTGGACTCGTCGACGACGTCCATGTCGATGATCCCGATCGTGCCGACCCCCGCCGCGGCGAGGTACAGCGCTGCGGGTGATCCGAGGCCACCGGCGCCGAGGAGCAGCACCTTGGACTCGAGGAGGCGGATCTGCCCGGCCTCGCCGACCTCGGGGAGCAGCAGGTGCCGCTGGTAGCGGTTCCGCTGGGCGGGGGCGAGGGTCTGCGGCTGCGCCCAGTCGCGCCCCTCGTCCTTCCACTTGTTGAACCCGCCGTCCATCGACACGACGTCCCGGTAGCCGAGCTCGGCGAGCACCTTCGCCGCGAACGCCGAGCGCACCCCGCCGGCGCAGTGCACGACGATCGGGGTGTCACGGTCGGGCAGACGGTTCTCGATCTGCGCCTCGAGGTTGCCGCGCACGATGTGCATCGAACCGGGGATCGCACCCTGTTCGACCTCGTCGGGTTCGCGCACGTCGAGCACGACGGTGCCGGGGCGGCGCCGCAGCTCGTCCGCGGTCGCGGTGTCGACCTCGCGGATCTCGGACTTCGTCCGGGCGAGCAGTTCACGGAAGGTGGACATGTTGCGCTCCTCGGCCGTGGGCGGTTCCGTCGGCCCGAAAACCCTAGCGGGTCGGTCAACAATCGGACCAGCGACGGCATTCCCGCCCGAGCGAGGCCGTCAGGCCGGGTCGACCTCGCCGACGATCGTCGGCAGCACCTCGGAGATCCCCGCCCGCACCACCACGTCCGCCAGCGCGTCCATCTCGGTGGCGTCACCGTTCACGATCACGATCCGGGCACCTGAGCGCTTGGCGATCGGGACGACGTTGGCGATCGGGTACACGCCGAGCGTGCTCCCCACCGCCAACAGCAGGTCGCAGGACCGCGCCGCCTCGTCGGAGCGGACGAGGTCCGCCTCGACGAGGGACTGCCCGAAGGAGATCGTCGCCGACTTGAGGATCCCGCCGCAGGAACGGCACGGCGGGTCGGCCTCGCCGGCCCGCACCCGGTCGAGCGCCCGTTCCATCGGCGCCCGTTCCCCGCACTCGAGACAGCACACCTCGGCGACGGTGCCGTGGATCTCGACGACGAGCGCCGGGTCCGAACCGGCGTCGACGTGGAGGCCGTCCACGTTCTGGGTGATGAGCGTGTGCAGCTTCGCCCGCCGTTCGAGGTGCACGAGCGCACGGTGGCCGGCGTTCGGCGTGCGGTTGCGCAACGGCGAGTCGAGCAGTGCCTGCCACCGTTCCGCCCGCACGGTCGGCGACGACAGGTAGTTCTGGATCGTCGCGGCCTTCTCCGCACCGGGGTTCTTCGTCCACACGCCGTTCGGTCCCCGGAAGTCGGGGATACCGCTGTCGGTGGAGACCCCCGCCCCCGTCAGCACGACGATGCGGCGTGCCTCCTCGACCAGGGCCCGTGCCCGCAGCACGGCGTCGCGCAGCTCGTCGCCGATCATGGCCGCACCGTAGCGGGACACCGTCGCACCCGACCCCCTTGCGGATCGAGACATACTGAAATACATTGAGACACCTTCCCCGCAGGTTCCCGTCAGGCCGTCCGGCCGACCGTGGAGGTCCACCGTGTCCACGACCGTCACCATCCCTGCGAACGACGACGACGACGAGCGCGCCCCCGGGCGCGACGAGGGCGTCGCGCAGCTGCGCATCCACCCCTGGGCCGACCCGCTCGTCGACCGGCTCGGTCACGACCCGCGCGACGCCTACGTCGAGACGTTCTGGCTCGGCATCCTCGGCCCGGCGTCGATCGTCCTGCTCCGCCACCTCGCCACCCGGTTCGACCTCGAACCCGACGGCTTCGACCTCGACCTCGAATCGACCGCACGGGCCCTCGGGCTCGGCACCGGTCTCGGCAAGTGGGGACCGATGCAGCGCACCCTCTCCCGTTGCACCACCTTCGGCATGGCCCGCCGGTGGGGTCGCGACGGCCTCGTCGTGCGCCGCAGCCTCCCGCCGCTCGCCCGCCACCAGGTCGCGCGTCTGCCCGAGCACCTGCAGCAGTACCACGCCGAGTGGATCACCTGGCTCGACGCCCAGCGCCGGGCCGACGCAGCCGCGGACGGCACCCCCGACGCGGCCTGACCCTCAGCGGGCGGCGAGCCGTTCGGCGAGGTCGACGAGCAGGCGGACCCCGAACCCCGTGCCCCCACGGGTCACGTCCCCGTCGTCGGCCTCGACGAACGCCGGCCCGGCGATGTCGAGGTGCGCCCACGGGATCCCCGGGGCGACGAACTCCGAGAGGATCAGACCGGCGACGAGCGCACCTGCGTTCCCGTTGCCGATGTTCTTCATGTCGGCGACCGGGGACTCGTACTGCTTGCGGTACTCCGGCGGCAGCGGCAACCGCCACACCTGCTCCCCCGTTGCCCGCGACGACGCCTCGATCGCCCCGAGGAGGGTGTCGTCGTTCCCCATCAGCCCGGCGATCTTGGTGCCGAGCGCCACGACGCACGCACCAGTGAGCGTGGCGAGGTCGACGATCGCGTCGGGGCGGTCCTCGCTCGCGAGACACAGCGCGTCGGCGAGGATAAGCCGGCCCTCGGCGTCGGTGTTGAGCACCTCGATCGTCTTGCCGTTCCGGATCCGCAGCACGTCACCGGGCCGGGTCGCGTCACCGCCGGTCATGTTGTCGGTCGCCGGCACGTAGCCCCGCACCTCGATCGGCAGCCCGAGCTCGGCGATGGCGGCGGTCGCGCCGAACACGGCGGCCGCGCCGGCCATGTCGCACTTCATCGTCATCATCCCGGCGGCCGTCTTGAGCGACATGCCGCCGGTGTCGAAGGTGATGCCCTTGCCGACGAGCGCGAGCTTCGCCTTCGGCCGCACGCCACGGGGCACCCAGCGCGTGCGCACGAACCGCGGCGGGTGGGTCGATCCACGGTTCACCCCGAGCACGCCACCGAGGCGCATCCGGCGGATCTGCTCGATGCCGGCCACCTCGACACCGAACCCCGACGACCGACCCCATGCGGTCGCCGCCCGGGCGAGTCGGTCCGGGGTGAGCGAGCCGCCCGGCTCGTTCACGAGGTCGCGCGCCCGGGCCGTGGCGGTCGCCACGATCCGCCCGCGTTCCGCACCGCGACGCGCCGCCGCAGTGGGGGCGACCACGTCGACCGCGGCCACCGACCGTCCCGCCGGCTTCGAACGCAGCGCGTCGTAGCGGTACGAGGCGCCGAGCAGTCCCTCGACGACGGCTGCGGCCGCTGCCTCGGGAGCGAGCGGCGTGTCGGCGTCGAGCAGGGCGACGACGAGTCGGTCCTCGCGCGACGCCGCACGGGCGACCGCCGCGGCGGCACGCCGCAACACCGTCGTGGTGAGCGCGTCCCGTCGACCGAGACCGACCGCGTACACGACCCGGTCGGCGGCGGGCAGCACGGCCACCGACTCCGCCCGACCCTCGAAACCGAGACGGCCGAGCAGCGCCGGGTCGAGCCCGCTCGCTGCGACGTCACCTTCGTGGACCGGCAGCGCGACCGCTGCACCTCGGGCGGGAACGGACCGGATGAGCCGCAGGGCGGCGAGCTGCGTCGTCGTCACGCCCGGAGACTACCGAGCGGTCCCTTCCACGGTCCGGCTCGGGAGCGACCCGCCCTCGGCCCAGCGGGCGACCGCCCACAACAGGTCCGAGAGGCGATTGAGGTACGGCACGACGTGGGAGTCGGGCAGCGCGGCGCGCAGCGCCAGTCGTTCGGCGCGCCGCACGACCGTGCGTGCCACGTCGAGGTGCGCCGCCGCCGGCGTGCCACCGGGGATCACGAACTCGGTCGGCATGTCGAAGCGCGTGGCGAACCCGTCGATGAGCGTCTCGAGCGCGGCGACCATGTCGGCACTCACCGCCGTCGTCCCCGGGGTGAGCTTGCCGTGGTTCTCCGGCAGGGTCGCGAGCTCCGCCATCGCGACGTAGAGGTCGTGGCAGAGCTGCACGACGAGACGGTCGAGCTCGCCGTCGCGTTCGGTGCAGGTGCGCACCACCCCGAGCGCCGCCTGGGCCTCGTCCACCGTGCCGTACGCCCACGGCAGGTCGGAGTCCTTCGAGACCCGGCCGCCGTAGAGGAGCCCGGTGGTGCCGTCGTCGCCGGCCCGCGTGTAGATCTGCACGGTGAGCACGGTACCGCCGGACCGACGCCCTACCGGACGACGGAGCGTCGCGTAGGGTGCCCGCCATGACTTCCGACGCCGGCGACCGGGCAGGGACCGACGACCACGGGCGGCAGCGCCTCCCCGGCACACCCGACCCGATGCTGCGCCTGCAGGCGTCGGGTGCGGGCATGACCCTCGCCGCCGACCGCTGGGGCACCGAGGGGGCGACCCCGGTGCTGCTGCTGCACGGCGGTGGCCAGACCCGCCACGCATGGCGCGGCGCCGGTGAGACGCTCGGCGCGGCCGGGTACGACGCCTACTGCATGGACCTGCGCGGCCACGGCGACTCGGACTGGTCGCCCGACGGCGTCTACCACTACACGTCCTTCGTCGACGACATCGTCGGCATCGCCGGCCAGCTCGGCCGCACCCCGGTACTCGTCGGGGCGTCGCTCGGCGGCATCTGCTCCCTCCTCGCCACCGGTGAGGACCGTCGGTTGCGCCCCGCCGCGCTCGTGATGGTCGACATCGGCCCCTACGTCGAACGTGAGGGCGTGCAGCGGATCCGCGGCTTCATGCAGGCGAACCCGGACGGTTTCGCGTCCCTCGAGGAGGTCGCCGACGCGATCGCCGCGTACCAGCCGCACCGGCGCCGGCCCGACTCCCTCGAGGGCCTCGGCAAGAACGTGCGGCTCGACACGCGCACCGGTCGGTACCACTGGCACTGGGACCCGACGTACTTCGCGTCGCGTCGGGACATGAGCGTCGACGAACGTGAGCGGCGCCTCGTCGAAGCGGCGCGAGGCGTGGGGGCGAGCGGGATCCCGATGCTGCTCGTGCGCGGCGGCCTGTCCGACGTGCTGTCCCTCGAGGGAGCGGAACGGTTCCTCGAGCTCGTGCCGCACGCCGAGTTCGTCAACGTCACCGACGCCGCCCACATGGTCGCCGGCGACCGCAACGACATCTTCGCCGGCGCCGTCATCGAGTTCCTCCAGCGGGTCGCCCCGCCGACGGGGAACAGTTGATCCCTGTGTCAACTCCTCGGTAGCGTCCCGCCGTGCCCGCCAAGTACCTCACGGTCGAGGGGATCGCGACGTTCCTCCACCACCGCGGTCCGACGACGCTGCCCGGCAGTCCGCCCGACCTCTCCCGGGGGAGCACGGTGCTGTGCGTCCACGACGCCGGAGCGACGGGGAACTCCTTCGCCGGTGTCCTCGACGCCCTCGCCACCTCCCACAGTCCGCTCGCCTTCGACCTGCCGGGGCACGGTCGCTCCGGCAGCCTCGACAGCCTCGGCGACATCGGCCGCATGGCCGGCCACACCCGTGCGGTCGCTGCGGCGCTCGGTGTCGGACGGGCGGTGGTGCTCGGTGACGGGATGGGGGCCGCCGTCGCCCTCGACCTCGCTGTCGGACCGGACCCGCTCGCATCCGCCGTGGTGCTGTGCGGCGGTGCCGCCGCCACGTTCCCCGCCGCTGCGGCGCAGGCCGCCGAACTGCGGCTCGTCACCGCCGGCCGGGCCCGGCGCGAGTTCGACCGGTCCGGCTACGCACCCGACACGCCCCGTGAGGTCTTCGAGCGGGCGTTCGCCGACTGGGTGCGCACCGACCCGCGTGCGACCGTCGGCGACCGCGACGCGCAGGCCGCCTGGGACGCCACCGGCCGGCTGGCGCAGGTCGGCGTGCCCGTCCTCGTCCTCGTCGGCGAGCACGAGGAAGCGGCGTCCGTCGAGGCCGCCCGGGCGCTCGCAGCCGGTGTGCCGAACGGGCGACTCGTCACCGTCGCCGGCGTCGGTCGGCGCATGATCGCCGAAGGGCCCGACGCCGTCGCGGCCGAGATCGACCGCTTCCTTGGGGAGGTCCAGCGATGAGCATCTCCGGCAAGGCGGCGATCGCCGGCGTCTACGAGCACCCGACGCGCTGGGCGCCCGACGCCACCGAGTTCCAGATCATGGCCGAGTCGGCCCGCGGCGCCCTCGCCGACGCAGGCCTCACACTCGCCGACGTCGACGGGCTGTTCGCCGCGTCGATGACCATGGGCGCCATGGGCATGATCGAGCTCGCCGAGTACCTGAACGTCAAGCCCGACTACATCGACGGCACGAACGTCGGCGGCTCGAGCTTCGTCGCGCACGTCACGCATGCGGCCGCGGCGATCAACGCCGGGCTCTGCGAGGTCGCCCTCGTGCTCTACGGCTCCACCGCCGCGTCGAGCTCCGTCGCGATCGGCACCGGCATGTCGCACGGCAACCGTGGGGCGCACGAGTCCTTCACCTCGCCGTACGGGCTCACCACCGTCGGCAGCTACGCCCTCGTCGCCCGGCTCCACATGGAGCGGTACGGCACCACGCCCGAACAGCTCGCCGAGATCGCGGTGACGATGCGGCGCCACGCGGGCCTCAACCCCGCTGCGAAGATGCGGGCGCCGATCACCGTCGACGACGTGCTGTCGAGCCGGATGATCTCCGACCCGCTCCACCTCCTCGACTGCTGCATCATCAGCGACGGCGGCGGGGCGATCGTGGTCACCTCCACCGAGCGGGCGCGCGACCTCCGCCAGACTCCGGTGCTGGTCCTCGGCTGCGGCGAGGCCGTCGCCCACCCCGAGATCGGCTCCCCCGACCTGCTCACCGTCGCCGGTGCGCAGTCGGGTGCCCGGGCGTTCGGCATGGCGGGCGTGCGTCCCGCCGACATCGACCTCGCCATGGTCTACGACAGCTTCACGATCACCGTGCTCGCCACGCTCGAGAACCTCGGGTTCTGCGCCCGCGGCGAGGGCGGCGACTTCGTGTCCGGCGGTCGGATCGGGCTCGGCGGCGAACTACCCGTCAACCCCGACGGCGGCGGCCTGTCGAACAACCACCCGGGGATGCGGGGCATCTTCCTCGTGATCGAGGCGGCCAAGCAGCTCCGCGGGGAGTGCGGCGACCGCCAGGTCGCCGGTGCGAGACTCGCCGTCGCGCACGGCACCGGCGGCACCCTCGGTGTCTCCCACAGTGGTGCGACGCTCGTCCTGGGGGTGGCGTGATGGCCGATCTGCAGCATCCGCTCGTGTACGCGTCGTGGGAGACCCGGGGCTACTGGGAGGGCGCCGGCCGCGGCGAACTCGTCCTGCAGCGCTGCGACGCCTGCGGCACCGTGCAGCACAAGCCGCGCGCCATCTGCGCGTCGTGCATGGCCGACGCGCCCCGGTCCTTCGTCGCGTCGGGTCGGGGCACCGTGTACACGTACACGGTCACCCACCAGAACCAGCTGCCGCCCTTCGCGGCGGCCTGCCCGTACGTGATGGCGTACGTCGAGCTCGACGAGGGGCCGCGCCTGCTGACCCACATCGTCGGCTGCGACCCGGCCGACGTGCGCATCGGCATGCCGGTCGTCGTCGACTTCCAGCCGCAGGAACGCACCGACGGCGAGGTCTTCGCCGTGCCCAGGTTCCGCCCCGCATGATCCTCGACCTGCACACACACTCCATCCAGTCCGACGACGGTCGGGCGAAGGTGGAGAACTACTGCCAGTGGATCCGCAAGAAGGAGATCCCCCTCGACGGGTTCGTGCTCACCGAGCACCGGCAGTTCGACGACGCGTCCGACTACCGCGCCCTCGAGGACGCCTACGGCCTGCTGATCCTCAAGGCCTCCGAGGTGGAGACCGACTACGGCCACGTGCTCATCTTCGGCGTGAACGAGGACCTGCAGCACGCGTTCGACTTCGCCCGGATCGACAACCCGATCGGCGAGGTCCTCGACGCGGCGAAGCGGTGCGGTGCGGTCGCCGCGCCCTGCCACCCCGGTCGCCCGAACGTCGGGCTGTTCGCCCACTACGAACGCAAGGCCGAGGTCGACGGCATCGAACTGATCGAGGTCTTCAACGGCGGCAGCCGCCCCGGCGAGGACGACTGGTCGGTCCGCGAGGCCGACGCCCGCGGCTGGGCCGGCTTCGGCGGCAGCGACTCCCACATCGTGAGCCGCATCGGCTTCTGCGCCACCGAGTTCGAGGACGACATCCGAGACATGGACGGTCTCCTGACCGCCCTACGATCCAAGCGGTTCGTGCCCCGCACGTTCCGCTGAGGAGGAGCGACGTTCCGCCATGGGCGTGACCATCGAAGAGGCTCGCGCCGACTGGGTCGGCGTCGAGTTCGAGACGGCGCAGTACACGATCGAGCTGGCCGACCTGCTCGACTGGGCGAACTCGGTCGACGAGACCGACCCGCGCTTCGTCGACCCGTCGCGTGAGGACTTCGAGGCGCACCCGACCTACACGGCGAGCCTGACGAGTTTCCGCATGCTCCCCGACGGGTTCCCCGAGCTCGGCAACGGGCGCGGCATCGACGGCGGCAAGGCGGTGATCAGCGTGGCGCCGGTCCGACCCGGTGACGTCCTGACCGGACACAGCCTGATCGCCGACATCTACGCGAAGACCGGCCGGTCGGGGACGATGATCTTCATCGTCCACCGGGTGAACTTCGAGAACCAGCGCGGTGAGCACGTGTCGACGGTCGACTCGCGCATCATCCGCAACTCGGACTGAGAGGACGCTGCGATGCGATTCGAGGACGTCGAACTCGGCGACGAACTGCCCGAGCGCCACCCGGATGTCTCGCTCGAGCGCGTGCGGACCTTCGTGCGCGCCGGCCACCACGACTTCCCGCGCTTCACCGACCACGAGGTCGCCCGGCGGGAAGGCCTGCCCGGGGCGATCGTGCCCGGCATCATGAGCCAGGCGCTCCTGTCCGCGATGATCCACGCCTGGGCACCGGGTGCACGGATCCGGTCGCTCGACACCGTGTTCCGCACCCCGATGGTGGTCGGGACGAAGCCGACGTGCCGCGCCGCGGTCACCGACGTCGACGAGGACGAGCGCACCGTCGAGCTCGACATCACGATGACCACCGAGGACGGGGTCACCTCCGTGCTCGGCACGGCGATCGTCGCGTTCGCCTGATCAGGCAGCTACCGCGGTCGCCCGCCGCTGGCTGAGCGCGAAGCTCATCGCCCCGGCTGCGACCGCGAGCAGGCCACCGAGGTAGAACGCGGGCGCGTACCGCTCGGCGTAGTCGTGGATCCACGCGGCGAGCTGCGCCGCCACGGCCGCACCGACCATGTGCAGGAAGATCACGAACCCGTACAGCGACGGCACCGAACGCGGGCCGTAGCGCTGCGTGATCACCGCGATCGTCGCCGGCACGGTGGCGATGTAGTCGAGCCCGAACACGATCGCGAACCCCGACAGGAACGGCACGCTCGACATGAACGGAAGTGCGAGCAGCGACAGCCCGCGTGCCCCGTAGTAGCCGGCGAGCAGCAACCGGGGCGGATAGCGGTCGCACAGCCACCCCGACGCCACCGTGCCGACCACGTTCATCGCCCCGATGAGGGACAGCAGGTTCGCCGCCTCCCCGGTGCTGTAGCCGTGCGCCTCGGTGGCGTGGGGGATGAAGTGGTACCCGATCAGACCGATCGTGGTGAACCCGCACACGAAGAAGCTCGCCGACAGCAACCACAGGTCACCGGTACGCAGTGCCGTGCGCAACGGGACGGGCGGGATGTCCGCACCGACGGGTGCCGCGCCGACACCACCGCCGAACGGCGTCGCACCCGCGTCCGCAGGCCGGGCGCGCAGCAGGATCCAGGCGAGCGGCACGACGGCGGCGAGGAGCAGCACGACCCCCCACATCGCCGTCCGCCAGCCCGACGTGTCGGTCACCCACGCCGCCGCCTTGATGAGCAGGAGCTGTCCGGCCGATGCGGCACCGCCGAGGATCCCGGCGACGAGCCCGCGGTGCGTGGAGAACCACGTGGTCGCGACCACCCCGCCGATGACGAGGCCGACGCCGCCGGTGCCGAGACCGACGAGCAGGCCCCACGCGAGGTGGAACTGCCACAAGGTCGACATGACCGCCGTCGCCGCCGCCCCGAGCCCACCGAGTGCGAGGAACCCGACGACGGCGCGCCGCAACCCGAAGCGGGTGAACGCCCACCCCGAGATCGGGCCGGACGCCGCCATGGCGAGCAGCGACACGGCCAGCGGGGCGGACACGGCCGACCGGCTCCAGCCGAACTCCGCCTCGAGCGGCTTGATGAACACCCCGGCCGCAGAACGCGCACCGGAGGCGACGAGCACGACGAGGAACACCACACCGACGACCACCCAGGCGTAGTGCACCCCGAGCCGTTCGGCGAGCCGCGCCACGACCGGGCGGCCGCCACCCGTGGTCGGAGGAGACGGGACGGTGTTCTCGGTGGACGGCACGTCGGGAGCGTACCGGGGTGCGCCGGAGCGGGGCACACGCCGGTAGCCTCGGCCGCCGTGGCCGACTTCTGTGACCGCATCGCCCGTGGCGTCGTCATCTACGACGGCGCGACCGGGACCTACCTGCAGGGTGTGGGCCTGACGGCGGACGACTTCGGCGGTCCGGCCTTCGAGGGCTGCAACGAGATCCTCGTCGAGCGCCGTCCGGACGTCATCCTGCAGATGCACCGCGACTACTTCGACGCCGGTTGCGACGTCACCGAGACCGACAGCTTCGGATCCTTCGCCGTCCCGCTCGGCGAGTACGGCATCGCGGACCGCGCCTACGAGCTGAACGCCCGGGCGGCCGAGCTCGCCCGCCGCGCTGCGGACGAGGCGATGGCGGCCGACCCGTCGCGCCCCCGCTTCGTCGCCGGTTCGATCGGTCCGGGCACGAAGTTCGCGTCACTCGGCCAGATCACCTTCGCCGAACTGCGCGACGCCTACGAGATCCAGAGCCGCGGCCTCCTCGACGGTGGCTCCGACCTGCTCATCATCGAGACCCAGTTCGATCTCCTCGGGATCAAGGCGGCGATGACGGGGGCACGCGCCGCGATGGCGGCCGTCGGCCGCGAGGTGCCGATCCAGTGCCAGATCACGATCGAGACGACCGGCCGCATGCTGCCGGGCACCGAGATCGGCGCCGCGCTCGCAGCAATCGACCCGCTGCGGCCCGACGTGTTCGGCATCAACTGTGCGACCGGGCCCGCCGAGATGGGCGAGCACCTCCGCTACCTGTCCCAGCACGCCCGCATGCCGATCTCGTGCCTGCCGAACGCCGGACTCCCCTCCGTCGTCGACGGCCGGATGCACTACGACCTCGGTGACGACGAGCTCGCCGCCCACCTCGCACGGTTCGTCGACGAGCTCGGCGTCCGGGTGATCGGCGGGTGCTGCGGCACGACGCCGGCGAGCATCCGTCGCATCGTCGAGGTCTGCCGCGACCGCACCCCCGCCGAGCGGCATCCGGTGCACGAGGCCGGCGCTGCGTCGATCTACAGCTTCGTACCGTTCGCCCAGGACAACTCCTTCCTCATCATCGGTGAGCGCACCAACGCGAACGGTTCGAAGAAGTTCCGTGACGCGATGCTCGACGGCGACTGGGAGACCTGCACCCAGATGGCGCGCGACCAGGTGCGCGAGGGCGCCCACGTGCTCGACGTCTGCGTCGACTACGTCGGCCGTGACGGCGCCGCCGACATGGACGAGATCGCCCGCCGGTTCTGCACCCAGTCGGCGGTGCCGATCGTGTTGGACTCGACCGAGCCCGAGGTGATGGAGGCCGGTCTCCGCTGGATCGGCGGCCGGGCCATCCTCAACTCCGCGAACCTCGAGGACGGCGAAGGGCCCGGGTCCCGGCTCGACCGGGTGTTCACCCTCGCCAAGACCTTCGGCGCGGCGGTCGTCTGCCTCCTCATCGACGAGGAGGGCCAGGCCCGCGACGTCGAGTGGAAGCTGCGGGTCGCGCACCGTCTCCACGACATCGCCACGCAGCACTACGGCCTCGAACCGTCGGACCTGATCTTCGACGCGTTGACGTTCCCGCTCTCCACCGGCGACGACGACCTGCGCGGCGACGCACTCGCCACGATCGAGGCGATCCGACGCATCAAGGCCGAACTCCCGGGGGTGGCGACCACGCTCGGCGTGTCGAACGTGAGCTTCGGGCTGTCGCCCGCGGCCCGGCACGTGCTCAACAGCGTGTTCCTCGACGCGTGCGTGCGGGCGGGCCTCGACTCCGCGATCGTGCACGCCGGCAAGATCGTCCCGCTCAGCCGGATCCCCGAGGAGCAGCGACGCGTCTGCGACGACCTCGTCCACGACCGGCGCGACCCCGCGACCGGGTACGACCCGCTGCAGAAGCTGCTCGAGGTGTTCGCCGGGGTCACCGTCCAGCGCGGCCCCACCGAGGACCGCACCGACTGGCCGGTCGACCGGCGTCTCACCCAGCGCATCATCGACGGCGACCGCGACGGCCTCGACACCGACCTCGACGAGGCGCTCGGCGCGGGCACCGACCCGCTCGACCTCGTGAACGGCCCCCTGCTCGGTGGGATGAAGGTCGTCGGCGACCTGTTCGCGACCGGCGAGATGCAGCTCCCGTTCGTGCTGCAGTCCGCCGAGACGATGAAAGCCGCGGTCGCCCACCTCGAACCGCACATGGAACGGGTTGAAGGGGAATCCACCGCGAAGGGCCGGATCGTGCTCGCCACCGTCAAGGGCGACGTGCACGACATCGGCAAGAACCTCGTCGACATCATCCTCACGAACAACGGCTACGAGGTGCACAACCTCGGCATCAAGGTCGGCATCGCCGAGATGGCCGAACGGGCGGTCGAGGTCGGCGCCGACGCGATCGGCATGTCCGGCCTGCTCGTGAAGTCGACCCTCATCATGCGGGACAACCTCGAGGAGCTGAACGCCCGCGGTCTCGCCTACATCCCGGTGCTGCTCGGCGGTGCTGCGCTCACCCGCAGCTACGTCGAACGTGACCTGCGCGAGGTGTACGACGGTCGGCTGTTCTACGGCAAGGACGCGTTCGAGGGGCTCCGGGTGATGGACCGCCTCGGTGAGATCGCCCGCACCGGCGTCGACGACCCGGACTTCGGTCGCACCCCCACCGGTCGCGCCCTGCCCGAACGTTCCCGGCTCCGCGACCGCTCCGTCGACACGGCACCGACGGTGCGCCGCTCCCCCGCCGTCACCGACCTCGCCGAGATCCCGCGCCCGCCGTTCCTCGGCAGCACCGTGCGCAAGGGCATCCCCATCGACGACATCGCCGCGTACGTCAACGAGACGGCGCTGTTCCGCAACCAGTGGCAGTTCCGCCCCGAGGAGGGCGAGGACGACGAGGCGTTCAAGGCCCGCATCCGGCCGACGCTGCGCGACCAGCTCGCCACCTGCAAGGCGGAGGACCTGCTCGTCCCCCAGGTCGTCTACGGCTACTTCCCGGCGAACGCCGACGGTGACGAGCTCGTGATCTGGACCGACGAGGACCGCACCGCCGAACGCACCCGTTTCCGGTTCCCGCGCCAGGGCGAGGACCCGTACCTGTGCATCGCGGACTTCTTCCTGCCGGCCGAGGGTGCCCGGGTCGACTACGCGGCGTTCCACATCGTGTCGATGGGCGAACGCATCTCGACGTCGTGCGCCGAACTGTTCGCCGCCGACCGCTACCAGGAGTACCTGCTGCGGCACGGCATCGGCGTGGAGATGGCCGAGGCGCTCGCCGAGTACTGGCACACCCGCATCCGGGCCGAGTGGGGCATCGGCGGCGAGGACGCGCCGAACCTCCCGGGCCTGTTCCGCCAGCAGTTCCGCGGCGGGCGCTACTCGTGGGGCTACCCGGCGTGCCCGGACCTCGAGGACAACGCCCGGGTCGCCGAACTGCTCGACGCCGACCGCATCGGCATCGTCGTGTCCGAGGAGACCGGCTGGCAGTACCAGCCCGAGCAGACCACGAGCGCGATCATCTGCCACCACCCGCAGGCCAAGTACTTCGTCGCCCGCTGAGGGGGTACGATCCGCCCTGTCGAGGGGGGTCGCTCGTGGCGAACGATCGGGGTCTGCTGCCGAAGGCGCAGCGCGAGGAGTTGAGCGAGGCGCTCCAGCGCAAGCTCGACCGCTGGTACGGCAACGCCTACACCGACGACAACCTGTTCCTCACCATGGCGCGCCGGCCCGGCCTGCTGGACGCCACCTGGGGTTTCATCAAGTACATCTACGGCGGCGGGGCGTCGGTCGAACCGGAACTGTTCGAGCTCATCCGCGTGAAGATGGCGTACAACAACCAGTGCGTGCATTGAAGCATGGCCCGTTCGAGCTCGGCCGTGAGCCGGGTCGCCGCCGAGGACACCACCGATGCCGCCACCGTCTTCGAGGGTGACGTCGACAAGCTCGCCGACTACGAGGCCTCCGACCTGCCCGCCCGCACGAAGGCCGCGCTCCGTCTCGCCGACGCGCTGTCGATGGCACCGCAGATGGTCGACGAGCACTTCTACGCCCAGTTGCGCGAGCACTTCGACGACGACCAGATCCTCGATCTCGGCATGTGCATGGCGTTCTTCACCGGTTGGCAGCGCTTCATCGAGGCGTTCGGCATCGTGCCCGACCGCTGGGAGGACGACGCGACCAAGCCGTGGGAACCGGGCGGCGCCCGCTGACCGTCCCGCTCAGGCGAGTGTCGCTCGGGCGACGAGGTCCATCCCGAACGCGGTGAGGATCGCCAGGTACAGCAGACCGGTCGCCGCCATCACGGCGCTGTACTGCCGTTCGCGCAGCGCCGCCCACGTGACACCGAGCAGCCCGATCGTGGTGACCACGCTCGTCGCCCAGAACCAGCCGAGCAACCCGCCGTAGCCGTCGTCGATCGCCCCCGACAGCACCGACAGCATCCCGGTGGGCAGCAGGAACACGACGAGTTCGGCCGGCCAGATGGCGGCGGTGGCGACGACGAGCTGCCGCAACGGACCACGGTCGAGGCCCGGCTGCACGAGGTACCAGTGGCCGAGCAGCATCGCGTCGGTGACCGCACCGAGGAACGCCGCGCCGACGAGCATGCGGGCAAGCGACACCGCCGGGTCGCCACCCGCGTCGAGCGCCGCAGCGACGAGGCCGACGGTGCCGAGTACCGGTGCGACCAGGTCGAGGACGGGCGGGAACTCGGGCACCGTACGGTCGAAGCGCTGCTCCGCACGGTCGATGCCCGTCATCGCCGCGACCCGTGCCGAGCGGCGTTCGACGAGCGCCCGCTGCCCTGCGACACCGGCACGCCGGCGCAGCACCGAGACGGCGAGCGCGATGGCGGTCGCGGCGGCGACCGCGACCGACGCCGCCTCGCGCAGCGGGACGGTGCGCCCGGCGAAGCCGATCCACGCCGCAACGACGGCGAGCAGCCCGAACGTGATCCGCATCGTCCAGCCGTAGCCGAGGCCGACCTCACGGCGCCGGGTCGTCACCCACAGGAACGCGAGGCCGCCGGTCGCCCACTGCAGCAGGACGGCGGCCGCGTCGAGGCGGATCATGCGTCGAGCACGGTGAGGCCGTGGTCGGAACGGTTCATCGGCTCCGGTCCGTCCGCCGTCGCCACGACGATGTCCTCGAGACGGGCACCGAAGCGACCGTCGAGGTAGATGCCGGGTTCGATCGAGAACGCGTTCCCGGCGACGAGCGGCTCCCGGTTCCCCGCCACGATGTAGGGGTCCTCGTGCTCGAACAGGCCGATGCCGTGCCCGGTCCGGTGGATGAACGCGTCGCCGTACCCGGCCTCCGCGATGATCGACCGCGCCGCCCGGTCGACGTCCTCGCACGGCGTCCCGACGACCGCAGCCGCGACCGCCGCAGCCTGCGCCCGGTGCAGGACGTCGTACAGCTCGACGAACTCGGCCGGCGGCGTGCCCCCGACCCAGAACATGCGGGTCGTGTCGGAGCAGTACCCGGGGGTGCCGTCCGGTGTCGCGTACACGCCACCGAAGTCGCACAGCACGACCTCGCCCGCCTGGATCACCCGGTCCGACGCGTGGTGGTGCGGGCTCGCCGCGTTCGCTCCTGCGGCGACGATGGCGAAGTTCACGTGCGCGTGGCCTTCGGCGAGGAGGCGCCGCGAGATCTCCTCCGACACCTCGGCCTCGGTGCGCCCGACCATGCGCACCTCACCGGCCTGCAACTGGGCGGCCACCCGATCGGCAGCGGCGCCTGCGGCGCGCAGCTGGTCGATCTCGAACGCGTCCTTGCGGGCCCGCAACGGTCCGGTGATCAGGTCGGCGCGCCGCAGACGGGTCGAGGGCATGCGGTCGACGAGGTCGACGACGTGGCGCGCCCAGGTCTGGTCGCCGACGGCGGCCGTCCGGGCCGGCCCGCACAGGTCGGCGACGATCGCAACCGGGTCCTCGGTCTCGTCCCAACCCCGGATCGCGAACAGGTCGCCGCGCTCGACGACACGGGCGACCTCGAGCCGGGGGATGACGAGGGTCGCCGGGGCGTCGCGCGGCACGACGAGCATCGTGAGGCGGGGCAGCGGCATCGCCTCGTAGCCGATGAGGTACGGGAGGTCGGGGCCGACGGAGGCGAGGAGCACGTCGACACCGGCGTCGGCCATGGCGGCGCGGGTGCGTGCGAGACGCTCGGCGTACATGGCCGCGACCCTACCGGGGCACCCCGGGGAGGTGCGGTAGCGTCGCCGCCGTGCAGGACTGGCAGCGTCGTTTCGTCGATTTCCTCGTGGACAGCGGGGCGTTCCGGCTCGGGTCGTTCACCCTCAAGAGCGGACGCCAGTCACCGACGTTCGTGAACACCGGGCTCGTCGACGACGGTCCCGGCCTCGTCGAGCTCGGCGACGCATACGCGGCCCGCATTCTCGACACCGTCGGGGCCGACGGGTTCGACGCCGTCTTCGGCCCCGCCTACAAGGGGATCCCGCTCGCCGTCGCGACGGTGACCGCGCTCGCCCGTTCCGGGGTGCGGGCGCCGTACCTCTTCGACCGCAAGGAACGGAAGGACCACGGCGAGGAGGCGTCCGGCAACGACGCAGCCGCGCTCCTCGTCGGGCACCGCCCGGCACCCGGCGCACGGCTCGTGCTCGTCGACGACGTGCTCACCACCGGGGCGACGAAGTACGAGGCGCTCGAACTGCTCCGCTCGCTGGTGCCCGACGTCCGCTTCCCGCTGCTCGTGATCGCGGTCGACCGGGAGGAGGTCGGCGACGACGGCCTCGACGCCTGCACCCGGTTCACCTCCGCCACCGGGGTCCCCGTCGTCGCGGCGGTGCGGATGTCCGAGGCACTCGGCCATCTCGACGAGCGCGGCCTGCTCGACGGCCCGACACGCGACGCCTGCCGGGACTACCTGGCCCGCTACGGGACCGCGGCCGCGCAGGCCTGGGCCGCGTCCTGACCGTCAGACCGCGGCGTTCCCGACGGCTGCGTCGGCGGCGCTGCGGGCGTGATAGCTCGAGCGCACGAGCGGGCCGGACTCGACGTGCGCGAGACCGAGCATGCGCCCGACCTCCCGGAAGTGGTCGAACCGATCGGGCGGGACCCAGCGGTCGACGGGGAGATGGTGCGTGGTCGGTCGCAGGTACTGCCCGAGCGTGACGATGTCGACACCGATCGCGGCGAGATCGCCGAGCGTGGCGACGATCTCGTCGTCGGTCTCCCCCATCCCCACGATGATCGAGGTCTTCGTGCGCAGACCCGCGGCACGGGCCCGGGCCAGCACGGCGAGCGACCGGGCGTAGGACGCAGAGGGGCGCACCGCCCGCTGCAGGCGGGGCACCGTCTCGATGTTGTGGTTCAGCACGTCCGGCGCCGCGTCGAAGACGGTGGCGAGCGCGTCCGGATCACCCTTGCAGTCGGGCACCAGCACCTCGACCCCGCACCCCGGCACACGGGCACGGATCGCACGGATCGTCGCGGCGAACGCCCCGGCACCGCCATCGGGGAGGTCGTCGCGTGCCACGGCGGTGACGACCGCGAACCGGAGGCCGAGCCGGGCGACCGCGTCGGCCACCCGGGCCGGTTCGTCGGGATCGAGGGGCAGCGGGTGCGACGTGTCGACGAGACAGAACCCGCACGCCCGTGTGCACCGTTCGCCGTTGATCATGAACGTCGCCGTGCCCTCGGCCCAGCACTCCGACAGGTTCGGGCAGCCCGCCTCCTCGCACACGGTGACGAGGTCGAGGTCGCGCAGCGTCCGCCGCAGCGCGAGCACCTCGGGACCGTGCTGCACCCGGGGCCGCAGCCAGTCCGGCTTGCGCGTGGCGATCGTGAGCCCGTCGGTCACGCCGGCCTCGGCGAGCCGTCCGACGAGTCGGACCGGGGCACCCGCACCCGCACCACGGCTGAACGGTGCGAGGTCGTCCGGGCGGCGCCGCCATGCGACGTCGGCCCGGTCGACGGGCGACGAACCCCAGCGTTCGGCAGCGAGGCGGGCGACGACGTCGACGACCTCGCGCATCGACACGTCGACCCCCTCCGCCTGCAGCGAGGTGACCCCACGGTCCGCGATCCCGCAGGGGACGATGTGGCGGAACCCCTCGAGCGCCTCGTCGGTCACGTTCAGGCCGAACCCGTGCATCGACCGGCCGCGGGCGAGCCGCACGCCGACCGCCGCGATCTTGCGGGGTCCCGCCGCACCGGGCACCCACACGCCCGGGAACTCGGCGGAGCACTCGCACCCGGGGAGGCCGAGCTCGGCGAGCACGTCGACGAGGAGTCGTGTCAGGTCGGTGACGTACGCGACGGTGTCGACCATCCCGCCGCCCCGCTTCCCCGCCACGTGCCGGATCGGGTAGCCGGTGAGCTGGCCGGGACCGTGGTAGGTGACGTCCCCGCCACGGTCGGCCCGCACCCGGTCGATCCCGAGGGCGTCGAGGTCGGCGAGCACGTGCCGTTCGTCCGCCCGGGCACCGAGGGTGACCACCGGGTCGTGCTCGCAGAGCAGCAGGTGGTCGTCGGTCGCGTCGCGGAACAGGCCGTGCTGGAGCGCGAGGCCGTCGCGGTAGCGGACCCTGCCGAGCCAGCGGACGTGCAGCGGGCGGACGGTCACGGGATCACGCGACCTCGGCCGACCAGTCGCGCTCCTCGACGATGCGGCGCACCCGGTCGAGGAACGCTGCGGCGTACGCACCGTCGAAGGCGCGGTGGTCCCACGCGAGCGCGAGCACGCCGATCGGGCGGATCGCGATCGCCTCGGCACCGTCCGCGTCGGTGATCACCCAGGGCTTGCGACGCACGCCGTCGGTGGACAGGATCGCCACCTGCGGCTGACTGATCACCGGGAACTGCATCAGCGTCCCGTACTGACCCGGGTTCGTGATCGTGAACGTGCCCGCCCCGAGGTCGTCCGGTCGGAGCTGGCGGGCCCGGGCACGGTTGGCGAGGTCCACGATCTCGCGGGCGATGAGGCGCAGCCGCTTCCCCTCGACGTTGCGCACGACCGGGGCGACGAGACCCTCGAACCCGAGGTCGACCGCGATCGCGAGGTTCACGTCGCGGTGCACGACCAGGTCGTCACCGTCGACGGAGGCGTTCAGCGCAGGGAACTCGGCGATCGCGTCGGAGACCGCACGACAGAGGAACGGCAGGTACGTGAGGCCGAACCCCTCCTCGGCGCGGAACCGTTCCCGGTGGGCGAGCCGCACCCGGTCGACGGCGGAGAAGTCGACCTCCATGGCGGTGAGCACGTGGGGTGCGGTCGCCTTCGACCGCACCATGTGGTCGCCGGTGAGCTTGCGGATCCGGTTGAAGGGCTCGCGCCGTGAACCGGTCGGGGTCGTCCCCGCGCTCACCGGTGCTGCGACCGGAGCGGGAGCAGGGGCAGGTGCCGATGCGGGGGCGGGGGCGGGTGGCGCAGCCGGGGTGGTGGGCAGCGGCGTCCCACTCGCCTGCTGGCGCCGGTCGATCGCCCCCTGGACGTCGGCGCGCGTGATGCGCCCACCCGGACCGGTGCCGGTGACCGTCGCGAGGTCGACGCCGTGCTCGGTGACGAGGCGCCGCACGATCGGCGACAGGAGACGGGGCTCGGGGCCTGCCTCGGCGGCGGGCGTCGGCGCAGCGGGCGTCGGCGCAGCTGCGACCGGAGCAGGGGCGGGCGGTGCGGGGGCGACCGGTGCAGGGGCGGCCGGCGGAGGCGGCGGAGCGACCGGCGGGGCGACGACCTCGGTCGGCACCGTCGGCGGCGGCGCGATCGGCGCCGGGGCCGCCGCGGCGGGGGCTGCGACGACGGCGTCACCCGCGGGCGACGAGATGACGGCCAGCACGGTGCCGACCCCGACCGTCGTCCCCTCCACGACGCGGATCTCGGCGAGCACACCGTCGACGACGGAGGGGACCTCGGAGTCGACCTTCTCGGTGGAGACCTCGAAGAGGATCTCGTCGCGGGCGACCGTGTCGCCCACACGCTTGAACCACTTCGTGATCGTGCCCTCGGTGACGGTCTCCCCGAGCTGCGGCATCACGATCTCGGCCATGGTGGCTCCTCAGGGGGCGTCGGGTTCAGTGCAGGGACCGGCCGGTGAGCGAGAGCACGGTCTCACCGAACAGCTCGCTCATCGTCGGATGGGGTTGCAGGAAGTGGGCGACGTCGTCGACGGTCGCCTCCCAGTTGACCGCGAGATACCCCTGTCCGAGCTGCTCGGTGACCCAGGGGCCGGCGAGGTGGACGCCGAGGATGCGACCGGCACGACCGTCGGGCCCGCGTTCTGCGACGACCTTCACGATCCCCTCGGTCTCCCCGACGATCTTCGCCCGACCGTTCGCCATGAACCGGTGCTTCGCGGTCGTGACGTCGAGGCCACGGTCGACGGCCTGCTGCTCGGTGAGGCCGGCGAACGCGACCTCGGGGTGGCAGTAGATCGCCCACGGGACACGGTCGTGGTCGACGGGGACGGGGTCCTCGCCGCAGATGTCCCGGACGACGGTGATCGCCTCGGCGAACGCGACGTGGGCGAGCGCGGGCGTCGCGATCGCGTCGCCGACGGCGTACACACCCGGCACGGCCGTGCGCCCGAGCGCGTCGACCTCGATGTGCCCTCTCGGCCCGATCCCGACCCCGGTGCCCTCGAGACCGAGACCGTCGAGGTTCGGCCGCCGTCCCACGGAGACCACGACGATCTCCGCGGTGACCGTCGCACCGTCGCCGAAGCGCACCGTCGTCGTCCCCGCAGCCGGGTCCGGATCGTGGCCGTGCACGGCGACACCGGTGTGCACGGTGATGCCCCGCTTGCGGAAGGACCGGTTGACCACCCCGGCGACGTCCGTGTCACAACCCGGCAACAGCTTCTCGGTCGCCTCGAGCAGCGTCACGGTGACCCCGATGTCGGCGAGCATCGAGGCGAACTCGCAGCCGATCGCACCGCCGCCGATCACCACCGCGGACGCCGGGAGGCGGTCGAGGGACAGCAGCTCGTCGGAGGTGAGGACGAACCGACCGTCGACGTCGAACCCCGGCAGCGTGCGCGGCACCGAACCGGGGGCGAGGACCACGTGGTCGCCCGCCAGGCTCGAGGTCGTGCCGTCGGGTGCGGTGACGGTGACCGTGCGGTCGGCCTCGAGGCGGCCGAACCCGTCGACGACGGTGACCTTGCGCCCCTTCAGCAGCGCGCCGAGCCCGGTCGCGAGCTCCTCGACGATGCGCTGCTTCCGCTGCATCGTCACCGACCAGTCGATCTCGGGGGCGCCGACCCGGATGCCGAACTCGGCGGCGCGCTGCACGGTCCGGTGCACGCTCGCCGTCTCGAGCAGTTCCTTCGCCGGGATGCAACCGACGTGCAGGCACGTCCCACCGATCCGGGCCCGTTCCACGAGCACCACGTCGAGGCCGGCGGACGCCCCGTAGAGGGCGGTGGCGTACCCGCCCGGACCGCCGCCGACGACGACCACACGTTGCCGAGGAACCATCGTTCGCACCCGTCCTGCGACGTCCTGCGGACCCGTCCGGCCCGACCGTCGCGTCGCCCCCGCATGCTAGGCGGCGGGCCGCCGCTGTGGTCCGCCGTCAGCGGGCGATGACGACCTGCAGGGCGAACGCCACGAGGATCAGCAGGCCGAGCCCGAGGGACAGCAGCAACAGCATCCGGGTGCTCATGGGCGGCATCGTGGCCGCGGCGACACCGGTCGGTCCACCCGGACCGCACCCGGTAGGGACGACGGCGTCGGTAGACCGTCTCCGACGCGGCAGGAGCGGCGCAGGCGAGGAGGATCCCGAACATGGACATCGCGATCACCGGGGCGAGCGGCCTCATCGGGACGGCACTCGTCCGCGACCTCACCGGTGCGGGGCACCGGGTCGTGCGCGTGGTCCGGGGCCGGCACCCCGGCACCGACGAGATCGGCTGGAATCCGCACGCCGGCACGATCGACGCCGCCGGGCTCGAGGGCATCGACGCGGTCGTCCACCTCGCCGGCGAGGGCATCGCCACGAAGCGCTGGAACGACGAGCACAAGCGGTCGATCCGGGAGAGTCGCACGAGCGGCACCGCGATCCTCGCCCGGGCGATCGCCGAGGCGAACGCGGGCCCGAAGCGGTTCCTGTCCGGTTCGGCGATCGGGATCTACGGCGACCGCGGCGACCAGGTGCTCACCGAGGCGTCCGACGCGGCCGACCGGTTCCTCGCACGGGTCGTCGTCGACTGGGAGGCGGCCGCCCGCCCGGCGGTCGACGCCGGGATCTCCACGGCGTTCCTGCGCACCGGCATCGTGTTGGACCCCGCCGGCGGCGCGCTCGGGAAGGTGCTGCCGCTGTTCCGGTTCGGCCTCGGCGGTCGTCTCGGCTCGGGTCGGCAGTACTGGAGCTGGATCTCGATGGCCGACGAGGTCGGGGCGATCCGGTTCCTGCTCGAGCGCTCCGACGTCACCGGCCCGGTGAACCTCACGGCACCGACCCCGGTGACGAACGCAGCGTTCACGAAGACGCTCGCATCGGTGCTGCGTCGACCGGCGCTGTTCCCCGTGCCGGCGTTCGGTCCGAAGCTGGTGCTCGGCGGCGAGCTGGCCGAGGAGCTGCTGTTCTGCTCGGCACGGGTCGAACCGGCGGTGCTCGCCGCTGCGGGGTACTCCTTCGTCGATCCGACGCTCGAGGGCGCCCTGCGGCGCATGCTCGGCGCCTGAACGGCCCACCCGGTAGCGCCGGCACCCTCGGTACGGTCGTCGCCGTGACAACCACGACCACGACACGACGCATCGTCTCCGTCAGCCGCACCATCGCCGCCGACCCGGCGACGATCTTCGCCATCGTCGACGACCCGGCGCAGCACCCGGCGATCGACGGCTCGGGGACCGTGCAGTCCTCCCGCGCCGAATCCCGGCACCTGCAGCTCGGTGACCGGTTCGGCATGGACATGCGGATGGGCCTCCCCTACAAGATGACGAACACGGTGGTCGAGTACGAGCGCGAGCGGCTGATCGCCTGGGCGCACTTCGGCGGGCACCGGTGGCGTTACGAGCTCCGCCCCGTCGAGGGCGGCACCGAGGTGACCGAGTCCTTCGACTGGTCGACGGCGAAGGTGCCGCCGTTCATCGAGCTGATCGGCGCCCCGAAGCGGAACGCCGAGGCGATGTCCCGCACCCTCGAGCGCCTCGCCGCGCTCGTCGAGGGTCGCGGGGCCTGAGGCCCCTCAGCCGGCGGCGAGCACGCCGGCGAGCAGTTCGGCGGCGGCGATGACGGTCCCGTCGTCCGGTCCTTCGATCTGCACGCCGACCGGCAACGCTGTGCCGGGCACCGGGATCGACACGGCCGGGAGGCCGGTCAGGTTCGCGAGGCGCGTGTTCGCCACCATCCGGGCTGCGAGTGCCGTGTCGCCGGCCTCGGTGATCGTCGGCGGGACGATCGGCATGGTCGAGCCGATCACCACGTCGACGTCGGTGAGCACGGCACGGCAACGGTGGGTGAGCCGTTCGAGCTCGTCGCGTCCCCGCAGGTAGGTCCCGAGCCCGATCCTCGTTCCGTGGTCGAGCCGGGCCCGCACGTCGGCCCCGTAGGCGTCGGGCCGTTCGGCGAGCATGCGACGGTGCACGTGCGCCGCCTCGGCGAACATCACGGCGGTCGACGCGGCGAAGGTCGCCGCCGCGTCGGGCCAGTCGACGTCGACGACCTCGACACCGCTGCGGCGGAGCCGGTCGACGACCGTGGCGAGCGCGTCGACGACGACTTCGTCGGCGGGGTCGACGCTCCCCCGGTGCACCCCGACCCGCCGCAGCGGTCGTGTCGGCGCGGCCGCCCGGAGGCGGAACACGTCGGCGAGCGGACCGAGCAGCGTGGTGTCACGCACGAGCCAACCGACGTGGTCGAGCGAGGGGGCGAGGGGTAGGACGCCTTCGGTGGTGATCGCACCGCGGGTGGGCTTGTACCCCACGACGGCGCAGCATGCGGCGGGGATCCGGCACGAGCCTCCGGTGTCGGTCCCGATGGCGACGTCGGCCTCACCGGCGGCGACTGCGGCGGCGCTGCCCGACGACGAGCCGCCGGGGACCCGACCCGGTGCGGCGGGGTTCGTCGGCGTGCCGTCGACGGCGTTGATGCCGGTCACCCCGAACGCGAACTCGTGGAGTTTCGTGGCGCCGACGACGACGGCCCCCGCCGATCGCATCGCCGTCACGACGGGGGCGTCGGCCGTCTCGGGCGGTGCGCCCGACCGCTGGGCGGAACCCGCACCCCGCCGTCGCCCGGCGACCGCGACGATGTCCTTCACCCCGAGGCGCACGCCGTCGAGCGGACCCGAGCCGACGGGCGGCAGCGGCGGGTCGGCGCGCCACACCCACGCGCCGTCGTCGGGGGTCGGCGCAGGGCCCGGGAGGGGGCCGTCCGGGTCGCCGTCGCCGAGGGTGGCGACGACGAGGTCGACGAGGGTCGGGGGTGTTCCGGTCACGACGTCGCTCCGCACTCGGCAGGGTCGACGATCCACACGTCGTCCCCGAGATGGTCGGTCAGGGTCCGGTGCAGCCGCGTGAGGCGTTCGTCGCGTCCGTCCCAGACGAGGATCGCCTCGGCGGCACGACGGGCGATCGCGGTGTCCCGGCGTCCGAGTGCCGCTGCGGCCGCCGCCGTGTCCTCCGGCGCCGTGCGCCGCAGCACGTCGACCCGGCGCGCCCCGGCGAGCAGGTCGGCGAACCGGGCCCGCCGCTCGGCCGGCCAGCGGGCGTCCGGGTCGGGGTACGGCAGCACCACGTCGTAGGGCAGTCCGAGCCGTCGTGCGGCCTCGGCGCCGAGGGTCTCCGCGCCGAGCCGCAGACCGGTGAGCACGACGAGGTCGTCGTGCATCGTGGCCTGTGCGCCGAGGACGGCGACGAGCCGGTCGAGCACGGCGGCCGCCACCGGGTTCGGGTCGAACCCGCCGAGCTCCGGCGGCTGGTGACCGAGGACGGCGACGAGGTGCCCGGTGGGCTCCCCCTCCGGTGCCGCCGTCGTTCCCGCGGTCGTCGACGTGCCGGCCGTGGTCGCAGCGGCGACGGCGAGCTGGTCGGCGACGTCGTTCCACCGGTCGCCGGCGTGACCCTTCACCCAGACGAAGCGCACGTCGTCCCGCCCACGGACGAGCTCGATGAACGGTTCCCACAGGTCGCGGTTCGCGACGGGTTGTCGTTGACTGTTGCGCCATCCGCGGGCGAGCCAGCCCGCCCACCACCGGTCGGTGAAGCACTTGACCACGTAGGTCGAGTCGCTGCGCACCTCGAGCGGCCCGTCGAGGCTGCGGACCGCCTCGTACGCGGCCCGGATCTCCATGCGCTGGTTCGTCGTCGGGGACTCGGCTCCCGAGGCGGACGGGCCGTCGGGGACGACCCACGCCCACCCTCCGGGACCGGGGTTCCCCTTGCAGGCCCCGTCGGTGTACACGACCGTCGACGTCACGACGGCGCAGTCTGACAGATCGGCCCACCGGGTCGGGACGAGTTGGCTAGCGTGCCCACTCGATGACCGACGTCGACGTCGAGCAGCCCGGGGGGTCGGGAAGTCATCGGGCGGCGACGCTGCCCGTGACCGAACGCGGCCGCCGGACCCGCGCCCAGCTGGTGGACGCGGCGCGCGCCGTGTTCGAGGAACGCGGCTACGTCGATGCCCGCATCGGTGACATCACGGCCCGGGCCGATGTCGCGCACGGCACCTTCTACACGTACTTCGACTCGAAGCAGGAGCTGTTCCGCGAGGTGATGGCGGCGCTCGTCGTCGACTTCCGTCGCATCGCCGGCGCAGTGCCGATGCGGGGTGACCGCCCGATCGACCGGATCGAACGGGCGAATCGTGGCTACCTGCGGGCGTACGGGGCGCACGCCCGGATGATGGGCATGCTCGAGAACGCCGCCCTGCTCGACGACGAGGTCCGCGAGGTGCGGCTCGAGGCGCGTCGCCACTGGGTGGAACGGGCGGAGCACACCTTCAGCCGCTGGCAGGCCGAGGGTGTCATCGCCGGGGACATCGACGTGCACTACGCGGCGAACCTGCTCGGGTCCATGGTCGACCGGTTCGCATTCGTGTGGCTGGTCCTCGGCGAACCGTTCGAGGAGGAGGAGGCGGTCCGGTCGATGACCCGCCTCTACGGTCGCTCGCTCGGCATCGACGGGGCCTGACCCGACCCGGTGGCGGCCACCCCGTTCTTCGTCACCGGTGACCGGGCGGCGGACGAGTTCCTCCGGACGGATCCCCTCGCGCTGCTGATCGGCATGCTGCTCGACCAGCAGATCCCGATGGAGTCGGCGTTCGCCGCACCACGCCGTCTCGCCGACCGGCTCGCCGAGGTCGGCGTCCCCTGGCGGGCCGACCGGATCGCCGGGACGGACCCGGACGACTTCCTCGCGCTGTTCGCCCGGAAGCCGGCCCTGCACCGGTTCCCCCGTGCGATGGCCGGCCGCACCCGGGAGCTCTGCGCCGTCGTCGCCCGTGACCACGGCGGTGACGCCGCGGCCCTGTGGCGGTCGGCGCCGGACGGGGCCACGCTCGTCGCGACCCTCGTCGCGCTGCCCGGGTTCGGCGACGAGAAGGCCCGCATCCTCGTGGCCCTGCTCGCGAAACGGTTCGGGGTGCGGATGCCGGGCTGGGCCGAGGCGTGCGCACCGTTCGGTGACGACGTGCCGCGCACCGTTGCGGACATCGACGGTCCGGAGGCGCTTGCGGCGGTGCGGGCGTGGAAGAAGGGGCAGCGTGCCGCAGGCCGGTCGAAGGCCGACCCGACGGCACCCCTCAGGACGGCAGCGCCCGCGAGCGGTTCCACTCGCGGTCGAGCCAACCCATGAGCAGGGCGACCGCACGCGGGTCGACGGCGAGATCGTGGGTGGCACCGGTGAGCAGCCGGAGGTCGGCG